>Ga0123335_1002970_pt1 | contig 24389 bp, 24 predicted proteins | sample BiotimSIPDNA_2_FD_89707 | JGI IMG/M metagenome (GOLD analysis project Ga0123335, IMG submission 89707) | Anaerobic biogas reactor microbial communites from Washington, USA - Biogas_R2 time_0 SIP DNA | ecosystem: Engineered > Bioreactor > Anaerobic > Unclassified | place: Washington, USA...
AGGAGCTAGCTGAGTGGCTAAGAGACCTCGAAGACAGGGTGGTTAAGCCATGATTTTCCTACTCACTTATGTGGGGCTAGTAGGTCAAGGACGAACTTGGCCCAACGCAAGAATTTTTGGAGAGCAATTAGATGACTGATTTTACTGGTAAAAGCTGGATGGCAGCAGGTGAAACCGATGACCCCAATGCAGTTATAGAATCCTATGTAGCTGAAGCAGTGATCACCAAAGGGGCGCCGGTGTATTTGAGTTCTGATGGCAAGGTTTCAGAGAGTCCAGGCGGAGACGACGCAATCGGCATAGCAGTTCAAAGTGCCGCAATAGATGCACAATGCCCTGTTCTTACCCATGGGCGGGTTAAAGTTACCGCAAACGGAGCAATCACAAGGGCGAAGGCTGGCTGGAGAAAGAAGGCTACAAATGGAACCATTACGCTGACAACCTTGCAACGTTAGTACATCTCGGCGCTAACCTAATGGACCTCGAGGACGTTAAAGCCAAAATCGCCGCCCACAAAATCAGTGACAGCATGAAGATGCTACACTGCTACTCATACGAAGCTTTTCTAAGGATGCAAAAGATGACTTGGGAACGACCCAAGAACGGCGAAGGCTACAAGCAGAACGAAATTATTCCATTTATCCCCGAGGAAACAGAGCTTGATCAATTAATTGCTGCTGCACAGAGCAAACGGATGGCGGCCTATCTGCAGACACTAAAAGAGACATACACTGATCCAGGTGAAGCTTTACCGATTGAGTGGAACACTGACATCGTCGGCAACTTGATCACCATTCGGCATCCAGTGAAAAACCATCGACCCAGAACACTTGAGGTATCACAAAAACTGATTGCTATGTTAAATGCCTTGCCACGGTATTCAAAGCGGGTTTTTGACTGCAAATACGCAAGCATCGAGGTTGCATTCATTCGACTTAGAAACGCGTTGCTACAACTACTCACAATGACCGAATAAACTATAGTGAATTGCGATCGTTTAGGCATTGGGGCGGAACAAAGATAGCTGAAATGTCAAACGGCAACCCCATAACGGTAATGAAAAATGCTAGGCTTGAAGTGCGTTGATAACGCTATGAAGTACGTTAACATCTGGAAACTGAGCTTTAAGAGCGAAACTGAATACGAATATCTGGCTGTCACTACACCTGAAGAGCTTAAAGTTGCATTGCTAGGCGGCTATACATTAGTTATCGAAAAATTCGGTGCTTCATGGTTTAGGCGTCCAAAACGTATTGCCATCGCTGGAACTCCGATACCTCAAAGAGCAGATTTACCACAATGTCCACCGCTCGAAACCGCCATTAATAAACGAAAACCTACAGACATAAACGCTTTTTAATGTAGGCGTCTGCTATACAACCGAAAAAAGGGTTATCCAAGTTGGACGCTGAAAAACTTGTTGTTGGCTTAGGTGGCATGCCCGGCTCCGGAAAATCAATAGTTGTCGAAGTCGCCAAAGAATTAGACTACGACATTGTCACAATGGGCGACGTAGTGCGGGAACAAACCCGACTGGCTGGACTCGAGCCGACCCCAGCTAACATCGGTAAAGTCATGCTGGAGCTCCGAGCAAAAGAAGGCCAATACGTCATCGCTAAAAAATGCATACCTAAAATCGAGCAGCAACAAAGTAGCCGCGTCCTAATCGACGGCTTACGCAGCCTCTATGAAGCAGACATCTTCAAAGAGCACTTCGCAAGCTTCACGCTTGTCGCTGTCCATGCGCCGCCGACTGTGCGTTTTGAGCGCCTGAAAATCCGTGGCAGAAGCGATGACCCACCGAACTATGGCGTTTTCCACGAGCGGGACATGCGCGAGTTGGGTGTGGGTTTGGGAAGTGTTATAGCGATGGCTGAGAAAATATTAGTTAACGACAATAGCATCGAGGGCTTCAAGACCTTAGTGCGAGAGAATTTTAGCAGGATTGAGACGAAATGGTTGAAGTAACAGTTTACGTTGAGACAGAAATCAACCCCACTGAAGACGAAGAGAAAGTACGGCAGGCAGTCAATACAGTTTTGGGCAACGCGGAAATCACCGTTAAACCATCGGCGAGAGGCAGCAGTTTAAATGCTGAAGCGAAAGGTCAGGATTCTCTGATTAAACTCCGCAATATTCTGCGCAATGACCGTGTACGTGACGCAGCCAGACGTTTACTCTTCAAATCCATCCGTGGAAACACCATTAGTTTCTACCTAAACAAGCAGGTCGCGTTTGCAGGTCATGTATCCTTCTGTGAGGAAACAGCCGAATCCCCTCTTGGGCCATTGCGTTTCCGAATCGAAACAGATGATGCAGAGCAGCTTGTTGAGTGGATAGCTGAGAAGACAGAAAAACGTTGAGTTGAAATTGAGAGTTGGCTGAGCGTGCACATGTAACTAAAAACGGCGCCATTTTGCTAGGGGATAATGTCGCCTGCGACGCCTATGACAAGCGGCCTATTCGTGTTGTAACTCACGCCCACTCAGACCATCTCTACGGATTGCGCAAGAGCGTGAAGTGCTGTGAAAAAGTAATCATGACCCCAGCCACCCGCGACTTAGCGGAAATCTTAAACGATAACCTGAACCTCCACCAAGAATCCATCCAGACATTAGAATACAACAAACCGCTAAAGTACGGCGACGAAAAGATCACCTTGCTAAAAGCAGACCACATTTTAGGTGCATGCCAAACACTCGTTGAAGACGCAGGCGGCATTCGCATCGCGTGGTCAGGCGACTTCCGCGTGGAAGGCACAGAACCCGTCGACTGCGACGTGCTAGTTGTTGAGGCTACGTATGGTAAACCGTCGTGTAGGCGCAACTTCAATGTGGATGTGCGGCAGCTGCTGGTGGACATGGTTGAGAAGAGCCTTCGCGGTGGCACCGTCTACATGTTTGGTTATCATGGTAAACTTCAGGAGGTAATGCAGCTTCTTCGTAGCGCCGACGTGCAGGTGCCTTTCGTTATGCCAGAGCGAGTCTTTGAAGTAACTAAAGTCTGCGAGAACCACGGCATGAATTTGGGGCCTGTCTCGCTCTCATCTGATAAAGAAGGACATGAACTGCTGGACGGTAACTTGCCCTGCGTAGCATTTTACCACATGAACCAGCGAGCCCATGTCGGACTGCGCAACTCGCGGTACTGTGTAAGCGGATGGGAATTCCAGAAGCCATGCAGGCAAATCGGCGACCGCGAACACTTAATCGCATTAAGCGACCACAGTGACTTCGACGGCTTAATTGAGTACGTTAAACGTACAAGGGCTAAGCAGGTTATTACCGATAACTTCAGAAGCGACGGCGACGCCTTGGCAAAAGAGATTTCCCGTCGGCTCGGCGTTTCAGCTGTAGCTATGCCCAGGGACACACCTCAAACAACGCTTTAGACGCACGAAGTGGCCCATAGCGAGCCTTTTTTCCATAACCGAGTTAGCGGTTGCATTAAGCGAATTAGCGTTCGCTATTGCGAAGTTTTGTTGACAAAAACTGCGAAAGCCAATTTGCAAAAAAGAGAATCCCTTTTCACTAAACAGCAAAAAGTGTTTCGCGAGAATTCATAAAGCGCTTGGGGAATTTTGGGCTCACCAAGCAAACGCTTGGATGAGATGAAATGGTTAAAAAAAGCATAAACTGGACTAACCCTAGGATTATCGTCATAGGACTTGGAGAGATAGGATACCACAACGCGGAATACATGACTCAATTAGGGCTTGACGTGGAAGGCTTTGACATTAGCCCCACAGCCGTTCAACGTGCCGTTGATGATGGCGTAATAGCAAAGGAAGCCAAATCCTTCGGTGATTTCGATTACTATATGGTCTGCGTTTCGACACATAATCCACGAAACATTTTCAGGCCTTATCTTGAGGGTTTATTGAATGTCGCTGAAAGAATAAATATAGAAGGAAAATCTGGTGCGCTGGTAACCATCGAGAGTACTATACCTAAAGGTGTAAGTCAACAAATATGCAAAATACTCGATCATAAACTCCATGTTGCACATGCCCCCCACAGGTACTTTAGCGAAGAAAAAATCGAGCATGGAGTCAAGCAACTGCGCGTTTTAGGTGGATGTAAATGCTGCTGCATTTCTGAGGCACATCACTTCTACAGAGACATACTAAAGATCCCACTGCATCCAGTATCATCCGTTGAATTGGCAGAGCTAACTAAGGTTATCGAGAATACTCACCGATTCTTGGAAATAGCTTTTGCTGAAGAGCTGAAAATGTTCTGTTACGACCAAGCGTTAAGCTTTGACGAGCTCCGTGCCGCCGTGAATACGAAGTGGAATGAAAATATTCTTGAAGCAAGAGAAGGAATCGGTGGTCACTGCCTACCGAAGGATACCCAAATGTACTTTGACCTCACAAAACATCTTCTGCCAACATCAACCGTGGCGGCGGCCATCAACTCAGATGCTGCATATAGCCGTTACCTCAGTAACCTGGAAATCAACATTGCCCCGCCTAATGAGACCATAACAGTGCAGTCCAGAAAGAAGAAAATAGTCGCCTTCTCGGGGAGCTAATGCTATTTGGAGCTGAAGACAGCAGCGCTAATTGCTACCGTTATAGTGATAATCGGAGGGGTTGTGATGATAAGCCCCCTCTTTTTTAGCCAAGACAGTGGTGACAGGTATGTAATGCTATGCTTCAGCGTCTATCAAACGGGTAGCGTCGCTGAATGGTGCCAGAACCTCTCTTCTGTTTTAGGTAACTATAATCTGCCTGCAACGGTTTTCGTCGACGGTAAGACTGCACAAGACCAACCGCAAACAGTCGCTTGCTTTAACAACAGAGTAGATGTTGGTAGCCGTACCTATAGTAATGCTGATTTAACTAACATTTCAGACTACACTGCTAAGCTTAGAGAAGTTCAGGATGGTAAATTCTCGGTAGATTATGCTGGTGATTTGAACTCTAAAGTTTTTCAGGCGCCCAATGGAGCCACAGATCAGGATATTTATTCGCTACTCAACCGCACTGGAATTCTGGCGGATTTTTCTTATAGTGATCACTACAATGTATACCAAAATGGGCAATTTGTCAGGTACGAAGCGTACGTTTATGATGGCCAGAGTCATGGGCCTGATTTCTTTTTAGCTATACCTGAAACGGTGCAGCCAATAATTATACAGTTCAGCAGCACCTGTACTGTGTCAGACATTGAATCTTTCTTGTCTGTTCTTGTATCGGGGGATTTTGATTTTGTGAATGCTTCCCAACTAACTGGATTAGTATTGACTGATAGGGAGGCATAGTTTTGCAGCAAACCACAATGCCGCCTTTTGAGCTTGAATTAGACAATGAAGCCTCAAAAGCATCCTTTGAAGAAAGAGATGATTTGTATAGTCACTCAAAACAGCGCATAAGCAAAAACGGCAGAATCCTTGTTAGCAGAAAAGCCTGGGTTCTAAGGTTCGCAATGCTAGCAGGGTTAGTAGTTTTCATGATCTTCAACATAACTATCGCGTTATCAGTAGGAGATCCTTTAATCGTCTATTCTACATTAATGCCCATACACGCCCTGATAGTTCTTGTGACAGGCTGGGTTTTTTTTAAGCATAGAGCAACTGATGAGCCGCCGGACGATTTGGTTTCAGTTATCATTCCTGTTTATAATCAGGAGGACTTGATTGAGAAGGTTGTTAAGGCTATTTCTTGCTCGACGTATCGAAATCTTGAGATAGTTGCTGTTAACGACGGCAGTAAAGACAGGACAAGAGAAGTTCTGGACAGGCTAGGTAAAGAGAACCCTCTGCTTAAAGTCATCCATAAACCCAATGGTGGTAAACGCACAGCAGTCGCCACTGGCTTCTCTGCTGCTAAAGGCGACTTTGTAGTGTTAATAGATTCCGATAGCATTGTAGACAAGTACGCCATTGAAGAATTCATGAAGGTTTTTGCAGCTAACCCAAAGGTTGGTGGCGTAGTTGGAAACGGTAAAGTCCTTAACGCGGATAAGAATTTTCTAACTAAATGCCAAGATGTATGGTATGATTACTCTTTTAACATTGGCAAAACATCGGAGAGTACCTTTGGTACGGTTCTTTGCCTGTCAGGCTGCTTAGCTGCCTATCGGCGGGAAGCAATAAGTCGATTCATTGACATCTGGGCTAATGATAAAATCCAGTACGGCGATGACCGTAACCTAACAACCTATGCACTTGCGACACCATGGGCTAAGGGCCAATTAGCGCCACTGAAAAGCTCACTGTTGACGTCTATGGCAAGTTATGACGATGCTGAAGATAGAGGGTTAACAACTCAAGCTATTGCAGTTGAATGGGCGACGATCTATGTACCGACAGCGGTAGTTTACACTGATGTTCCTGAATCGATGCGTACCTACATTAGACAGCAGACCCGCTGGAAGAAAGGTTATCTGCGTTCAACGTTCTTTATGAGTGCATTCTTTTGGCGTAAGAATCCGGTTATGGCTTTGCTGTTCTATTTAGAGTTCATGTCCGCTTTTTTAGCGCCGGCCATTGTTTTCTCGATTTTTCTGTGGGGGCCGCTTGTTTTGCATTCATACATATACCCGGTCACTTATGTCGCCGGGCAACTGTTAATAGGATTAGTCATGGGGTTGGATTATAAATTCCGGGATTCAACAGCAAAACATTGGACATACAAGCCTGTGATGAATTTGATTTCAGCCTTGGTGCTTCCGTGGGTTCTGTTTCCTGCAATCTGGGGGTTTAGAAAGAACGGGTGGCTAACACGGTGAGCACCATAATTTCCGAGCGGGTTACCGCTCTTCTTTTTTTGTATTTAATGTTAAGGTTTAAAAGGTGTAAATCAAACTTCAATTCTGCGTGAAGTATGTATGGCTAAGTCATCAGTTATTTCAGGCTTCTATAAACTGCCGCCTAAAGAGCGGCTCTCATTAATCGCTGACTTCGCAGGCTTAACAGCGGAGGAATCAGCGCTTCTAGGGCAGTCCTGTTCGCTTTCAATCGACGTCGCGGACCATATGGTTGAAAACGTTATCGGCATCTTCCCCGAACCCATGGGCGTCGCGGTGAACTTCCAGATCAACGGCAAAGACTACATTATCCCCATGGCTACGGAGGAGCCAAGCGTCATCGCAGCTGCATCAAACGCTGCTAAGATGGTGCGTGAGGGCGGCGGCTTTAAAACGTCCAGCACGGCGCCAGTTATGATTGGCCAGATACAGGTTGTTAAATTGCCAGACGCGGCGGCAGCGCAGAAAGCGGTCGTGGCTGCTAAGGAGCAGATTCTGAAGAAAGCTAACGAGCAGGATCCGATTCTTAACCAGTTCGGCGGCGGAGCCAAAGACCTCGACGCAAGAGTAATTGAAACGGCGATGGGGCAGATGGTTATTGTTCACCTCTATGTGGATTGTCGTGATGCTATGGGCGCAAACGCCGTGAATACTATGGCTGAAGCAGTTGCGCCAATGATTGAGGAACTCACAGGCGGACACGTGTATCTGCGTATTATCTCTAATTTGGCTGTTAGGCGATTGGCGAAGGCGACATGCGTCGTGCCCAAAGAGGCGCTGGGCGGCGAAGAAGTAGTGGAAGGCATTGCCTACGCTTCGGCATTTGCGGCGGCTGACCCTTACCGTGCGGCGACGCATAACAAGGGCGCCATGAACGGCATAATCGCGGTTGTACTTGCCACAGGCAACGACCATCGCGCTATTGAAGCAGGCGGACACGCTTACGCAGCGCTCAACGGTCAATACAGCACTTTTAGCAGATGGGTGAAGAACGCGGCTGGAGACTTGGAAGGCGAAATCGAGTTGCCGATGGCTGTCGGTTTAATCGGCGGCGCAGTAAAAACACACCCGATCGCTCGTATCGCAACAAAAATCCTCGGAGTCAAATCCGCCAGCGAATTCGGCGAAGTTCTAGCCGCAGTCGGTTTAGCACAGAATCTTGCTGCACTCAGGGCGCTTTCGAGTGAGGGTATCCAGCGTGGGCACATGTCGCTGCATGCGCGTAACATCGCGGTTACGGCTGGCGCGAAGGGTGAACAGATCGAGGCGGTTGCGGCTCAGATGGTTAAGGAACGCAAAGTCCGCGTTGACCGCGCTAAAGAGATTCTTGACGGGTTAAACCGTAAATAGCTGCTCCCTTAATTTTTGGGGTTGCTTGCAGCTCTTTTCTGTTTTTATTTTTAAATTAGTAGAAGAAGCGATTGCTGTTCTGCTACTTCATCTTCCATAACCTTTTGCAGAAAAAGCTGTTTTGGTTCTGCAGTTGGTTTGGGTTGAGGGTTGGTTGTGGCGATAGTACAAGGTCGATTTTGTTGAACAGACGTTTTTTGGTGCGCTGTGTTCGTTAGAAATTGTATAGCTGACAAACACTTATTATCATGAATCGGAAAATGTATAGTCCGTCGATAATTGTATGTCGGAAGCGAAGATACAACCTAAGAAAGACATCTTAGTATCAGGCGAACAAGCAGTACAAATTGCCGACGCATTGACCGCGACAACCATGAAGATGCTCCAGTTACTCTGGGTTGAACCGTTAGACGTTTCCACAATCGGTAAAAAGCTGGGTTTAAGCCAAGCCTACATTAGCGAGCAGGTGAAGCTTCTTGCGGGTTTGGGTTTGCTTAATGTGTCTTATGTTCCGGGCAAGCGGGGTATTCGGAAGGTTTGTTCTCCTGCTGTTGAGAGGGTTACTTTGCTTATCAAACCTTAATTTTTCTTTCTTTTAGGCTTAATGTCTTGTTGTTATTGCTGATTTTTGCATCATTAGAATTGTATCGGTAAATAGCAATATTTATATCTATATTGCCATGCAAACAGACGGTAAGCTTACCGATAAGCCGTAGGAAGAGACCACCGCATGGCTGAACTAGGCAACGTACTACAAGCAATCGTAACTATCTGCATACTCGTCTTCTCAGCCAAAATACTGGGTGAAGTCTTCTCTTGGCGAAAAATTCCCTCAGTACTAGGTGAAATGGTCGCAGGTATGATACTTGGGCCCTACGCTATTGGCCAATTCCTTGTTATCAATGGATTTCAGCTTATCCAGATAAATGAAATCGTCGGCGCCTTTGGGGAAATAGGCGGCATTCTCATCCTCTTCGCCGCTGGCTTGGAGATGACGTTTCAGGATTTCCGCAAAGTTGGGAAAGCTGGCTTTGTAATCGGTACCTTGGGCGTCATTGTTCCCTTCGTTATGGGCTATGGTTTAGCTATGCTGCTTAACTACGGTACTATTGCGGGGCTGGTAGTCGGTGCCTCGCTAGTGGCAACCAGTATATCCATTACGTCGCTTGTACTGATGGAGATAAACAAGACTCGTGCTCCCGAAGCCCGTGTCATGGTTAGCGCTGCAGTAGTAGACGATGTATTGGGCTTGGCGATTTTAGGTGTTATTGTTTCTTTCATTACCTCTTCGACTGCTATCACTGCATTAGGCGTTGTAGAAGTTATTGCTTGGTCTCTAGCGTTATGGCTTGGAATCACTGTGCTTTTCGCTATCGTTCTGCCCCGGATTATCAATTTTATTTCAAAAGGCAAAACTGATGAACCCATGGAAGCCGCTGCTACTGCGGCGTGCTTTGGTGCTTCAGCGTTAGCTGCTGCACTGGGATTATCGGCAATCGTCGGTGCCTTCGCAGCGGGAATGGCCATCGCTAGCTCCCGTACTATTGAGAAGATTAGGGAGTACATCAAAAAGATCAGCACAGTATTCTCGCCGGTGTTTTTTGCTTTGGCAGGTGCACAGTTTAACATTCAAAGTTTCATTACTACTGACTGGATGTTTTACCTGTTCTTCATTATCCTTGTGGTGGTTGCTATTCTGAGCAAGATGGTTGGTTGTGGCTTGCCCGCGGCATTCTTCCTTAAAAGCCGAAGTAAAGGTTTCAAGGTTGGGTATGGCATGATTTCTCGTGGTGAAGTTGGTTTAATAGTTGCTGGAGTAGCGATTGGCGCAGGCGCGATTTCTCAGAGTCTCTATGCTGCTATTCTTGGTATGATTCTTATCACAACTATAATTGCGCCTTTGCTGCTGCGTAAATCCTATGTTGATGAGTTGCCTGGCGAGGAAGAGGTGGCTTATGAGACGGGGGGACGGGATCCGCCTGATTTTATTCCAACTTATCCGCTGCACTTCGAGGAGTAGCTCATAAACGCCTTCTACATGTAGGTTTGTGCAAGTTTTAGTATATCTTTCCAAACCGGTAGCGGCGCATCTTTGACTAAGAAGGGTCTATCAACTAAAGCCAGCATAGGTTGATCGTTTGGGCTATCGCCGACTCCGATTGTTAGCACGTTATTGTAGTCTTTTTGGTATAAGCCCGTCAGGGTCTGTAATGCTTGGCCTTTGTCGGTGTCGCCCAGCAGATGGTAGTACCTGTTGCCTTTAGTGTACTTGAGACCTTGAGAAGCTATAGCTCGCAGTACATCGGCTTCGTCTCCGCTGACTATTTTGAATACTTCGTCGTATTCGCGTTTCTTTGCAAGCTCCGCCTGATTCAGGGGTAATCCTGTGTCTTTTGCTAATTCTTGGGTTGTCATGTCGCCGAACCCGACGATTTCGGCTTTGCTCTCTGCTTTAATTGTTTGCAGTTTTCTTCTTATTGTGCTGTAAGGTGTTCCTAACTCGATTATGCTGTATTGCGCTGTTTCTCTTGTGCATTCATGGTCTGCTTTGAAGTAGTTTTTTGGTATGTAGGTGGCTGATCCGTTTTCAGCTATGAAGGGGTCGATAATTCCCATTTGCTCTCTGTAGTGCTCGATTTCTGACCTTGTTTTGCTGCTATTAAGTACGATGGCTGCATTCAATGATTTGAGTTCCTGTAGTATTGGCTGTATTTTTTTGAAGCTGTAGGTTTCGTCAAGTATTGTGCCGTCGAGGTCTGCGTAGATTACTATTTTACTGTTCAATGGCTTCGTCTCTTAGGCGCTCTCTAATGTCAGGCATGGCGGCGATTGTTCTTAGCCAGTCAGGTAATTGTGCCCTTATGGGGTTCTGCAGGTATTTTCTTCCTCCTGAAACAATTACGTTGCAGAGTAAGTCTACGTCTACTTCTTCGTCGTGTCGGTTGAAATCAAAGTTGTTGCAGATGGCTTCAGCGTGGTATTGCCGTATTTTATCTTGCGCGAGTCTTCGGTATGCTACTTGTAGGCTGGTTAGAAATGGTTCGGATACTTCGATGTTTTCCATCTCAGTTAAGGTTCTAAGTAGTGTTATGAAGCCGTCTTCAGCTGTTTTAAGCAGTGAATCGGGGGTTACTTGTTTATGTCTGTGATCGTAAATTCCGAGGTCTACTTCGCATATTCGTCGGTAAGCTGCGTTTCTGTATAGTTCTGATAGTAGTCCAAGTTCTAGTCCCCAATCGTTAGGTATTCTGATGTGGGTTGCCAAGTCGCTGTATAGGGCTAGTTCGCCGGAAAGGGGGTAACTAAATGATTGCATGTAGGTTAAGAATTTTGAGTATTGAAGTTTCTCTTGGAGTACTTCAAGTAATGGGCCGATAAATAGGCGAGTGATGCGTCCATACATTTTTCTGGTTTTCATGTTAATGCGGGCGTAGTAGCCTTTTGAGAAGAAGAAATCCAGTTTAGGCTCAATGATTGGATACAGTAGCTTGGTCGGTATCATCCTGTCATATGTCGTGATGTCTGCGTCATGTAATGCGATAGCAAATAGGTCTAGTTGGGCTATGCCTGTGGCTATCCAGACGTCTTTGCCTTTGCCTGATAGGGATACAACGTCGAGGCCTTTGTGTTTTAGTTCTTCCAGGACGGTTGTGACTTCTGGTTTGTTGCACCACGCTACCTGGCATGGGACTTTAAAGTTTCTGCTTACGCGTAATGCTTCTTCGTAGTCATCTTGGCTTTCTGCTGAGAGGGCAATCATTACTCTTGTCAGGTACTGGCATTGGTTGATTTCTTCTATCATTTTAGGGATGCCGGGGCTCTGGATGTCTTTTCCCATTATTGGTATGATGAGGCCTGAGGGGTACTGTTTTTGTAGTTCGCAGAGTCGGCTAGACATGTGATCGAAATCTAGGTTGAAGTCGTGTATTCTTGCGATTTTTCTTTGGCTGCAGTCCATAAAATTTTCACTTATCCCTAATATTAGCAAAAGATTATACTTATAAGTAATTAGAAATGTATACGAGGGCCTTTATGGCTGGTATGCAGGCTATCTTTTAGTGAGCTTAGCTGATTTATCTGACGTTTGAAAATATAATTATGGATTTTTTGTAAGGATTTTAAATTTATTGATGGATATTTAGACAATGAAACGGTTTATCCTCGATAAATATTAAAGGAACTTCGCAGTAAGTGCTATACTCGATGTCGTCAAAAACAATCGCTGCCTTGCTTGCCAACATGGGCTTCATCCTGCAGGTTTCGGGAATACTTACAATTCTGCCCATAGTCGCGTCTTTCCTCTTAAACGAGACTTCAGAAACAACCATTGCGTTGTTCATAACATCTATGTCTTTCTTAGTCCTTGGGTTTTTAACCAACTCTTTGTGCGAAAAGAAAGAAATGACCTACAAGCAGTCCTGCATACTGATTGTGTCAGTCTTCGTGATCCTAAGCATAATTGGCTCTATACCGTACATGTATATTCAGATTACAAGCGGAGACATGTTAGCGCTAGTAACTGATAGCCTCTTTGAGTCAGTGTCAGGCTATACCTCAACTGGCTTTACAATTATACCTGATCTATCTGTTCTGCCGCAGTCAATCATTCTGTATCGCGCGCTTACGCAGTTCATCGGCGGCATCGGTATAGTTTTGGTGTTACTCGCCTTCTTCTATCCTGAAGCGAAGCTGAAAGAGTTCGCAAGAAGCATGGGGTACGGTAAGAATAATAATCGCATTAAGAAGACTTTTCTTTTCATAATTGGATTAGACTGTGTCTTCACTGCGGTGATGATAGCGATTGGTTATGCTTTTGGTTATCATGATGTAATAGCTTTGGCTTCATCGGTTTTCTCGGCGGTTAGTACCGGCGGTTTCTCTCCTGTTAATGATTTTAATGCTCTTGTTACGCAGACGCCTCTTGGGGTCATATTGCCGATCTGCATGGTTTTTGGTGCCTCTAACATTTTGGTGTTCGCTGGGCTTTTCCGCAAGAAGTTCAAGGAGTATTTTAATTCGGAAATAACTGTTCTACTGGTGCTTATCGCTGCATTAACGGCTATAATGACTATATTTTACGGTTTAAATTCCTACGATGCAGGTTTCCACGTGATAAGCGCAATGTCGACCTGTGGCTTTAGTTATCTGCCGCTTTCTACGTGGGGTGATTCACTTAAGCTGCTTTTGGTTACTTTGATGTTTGTTGGCGGTGCAAGCTTCTCGACGGCTGGCGGCGTAAAAATCTATCGTATAATGTTGTTGCTCAAGAGTGTACCTACAACTGTCGCTAACGCTGTCACAGGTAAGGAAATTAAGGTTCGCTTGTTCGAGAAGGAATACGATAACAGCGCAATAATACAGACTGGGATAATGGTGTTTTTGACTTCCGCTCTGATCATTGTTTCCTCGTTGGTCGTTAGTTATTCTGGGGGGTTCAACTGGGTTGATGCACTTTTCGAGTGTACCGCTGCAGTTGGCACTACCGGACTAAGCGTTGGTATAGCTTCTCCGAGTATGGCGCTTGGGCTTAAGTGGCTGTTCATGGCTTTGATGCTGGTGGGACGTGTTGAAATCATAGTTTTCCTTGTTATGTTCTCGAGGGTTAAGGAGAAGCGTGTTTCTAACGGGAATACGTATGATTTTACCAAGAAAACCGGCGCTGAATCCATGGATGCTTACCTTTCTAGCGAGCCTGATGTGCCGAGTGAAGCCTCCAGCGAGTCGCCTGCACCTGAATAGCGGTACCGAGCATCTCTGGTAAATGGCGTGCTGGATAGTCCCGAATTTGAAAAGCTTATATGTTGAGGTTCTGACTAAACAGCCGAGGGGTAATATGGTAAGCACTAAGAAGAAATTAGGCATATTATTACTGATTGTAATATTGGTTTCAAGCGTTTTTATCTCAACAGGGCTATTAAATCCTAACAGGAACAGCACTGTTATTGGAATTGTATATCTTAACGGTCCTTTAGTGGGGGCTACAGTAACGGCTTATGACGCCGGCGGCACTGTAATCGCGTCATTCCCGGCGGCAACACTGGATTCGGGTGTTTTTATGGTAAGTTTGCCGTGGGGGCTGTTCCAGTGGAGCGCACCCAAAGACCTCACCCTTAAGGCGACTGGTGGAACAATCTATGAAGAATCGTTTGCTGGCACCATTGTACGAAACATCCAAGACTTTAATGAAGAGAAAGTCTACAGCTTAAACGCTATAACCACAGTTGTTGCAGCCTACAAGACTGCTCACCCACAGACAAGCCTTACAGACGCCGAGGCAGTTGTTGCTGCTTTTCTGGATTTAGATGATTCCGCAGAGTTAGAGGCCGTTGTGGATAATGCTGATGCAGATCGTTTATACTTTGATCATTTTGTTTTCATATCAGAAGCTAACGCAGAGGGTGGCTTTGATTCATTTGTTAACAGTTTGGTCTCTGAAATTGATCAGGGTGTAGCTACTCACTCGTTTAAGGGTCAAGCGCCCGTCGGTGGATGGTTTGATGATTTGCTAAGTTGGACCGGTGATAAACTGTTCAACGCTGCCGGGTCTTACTTAGATGGCAAGGGTATGGGTTGGGCCATGAGAATGCTTGGCTGGAAGTCAGACACCGACCAAATCAAAGACATGCTCAAAGAGATCTCCACTAAACTTGACCAGATGGATCAGAAGCTCGATGCAATATCAAGCGATCTAAAGACTTTGAGTAACCAGGTTGCTGAACTCAAGGCGGCTTTGAATTCAGCTGAAACAGATCTAAGCAGACGCATAAGTGAAATATCCTCCTATGACCCAATATCGAAGATCCAAAGCTCCTACAGCCAACTCGACATTTATGCCAAATGCAACCCCGGCGAAGTCAGTGAGAGCACCATTAACGGTTGGACAACAAGCGTCCTAGACCCCAACACAGGCGCCTACTATGCACTAACAAGCTTAGACAACTTTATCAATGGACACGTAATGGGCTCCGAGCCAGGGTTGCTTGAGGTATTGGTTGATTCCTCTCTAAACAAACTATCGACGTCCCCAGGCGATCACTATGGCGCTACATATCACGCGAAGGTTGTTTCCCTAGCGCAGGGCATGACTGACTATTTTGAGCGGCTACTCTACAACGAAATGAAAGGCTTAACCATCATTTGCGAAGCACACCACGCCCGCAACGAAACCACTCCAGTTATTCAGTATTTCCAGCAATACTGGCAGCCAAGACTCCAAAAACAGGTTGAACTCTACGTAGCCCAAATGGAGCGCTTCGTGACTCTCGCTGAGGCAAAGTACTTCTGGGAATTCCCCAACATGGCATCGATCCCAGCAGATAAGCAAGCATTTTTGCAGAATCACTGGCAACAAGTCTTCCACATGAATGTACCAAACGTCGCAGCTATCCTGCCACAAGTTGACCAATTCGCAGACCAGGCGCTAAACGGAACCGGCAAATTCGTTGCAAGAGTCCTATACATACAGCCATCCAAACATGACTTGACACCCAAAGATGTTATGCCAGTGTTCCAAAACATGCAAACCGGGCAAACCTACTCAGCCGCTGGATCTCTAAAGAAGTTCGCTGACAACCAAGGCACAGGCACCTACTACCTGTACCGCTACACGCTAAATGCGCCGGCTGGCAACTACAAGCTTGTATCGCCCACTACCACCTTCTCGGGTCCCACTGTGCCAGGTTGGAAGATAAACCTCGAACCTACACTAGCTGGCTGGAGCCTGCAGGATGCTCTGACAATGTCTAAGGGTTCATACTTAGGGCAGTCGGGCTTCATACAGGTGACAAACGATGCCAACGGGCGCCCCTATGGCTATTGGGGTGGACAGTGGCTAGATGTGAGTATAGCGTAAACACGCAAACTCTCTTTTTCTTTTTTATTTTTTTAGGCTATTTTTAGTATGCTGCTGAGCATAAGCGCTAGTGTGAATACGACGGCTACTATGACGAAGTCTCTTGCTAGGATTGTGCCTGTTCTTAGGAGTTTGGCTGTGTCTGCTCCTCCGCTGAAGATGGTTTCGCGCTTATAGACGAGGCGGAGTGTGATAAAGGCTGCGAGCCCAGTCAATGCTAAGTAGTAGATTAGTGGCAACTGGAACAGTACGCCTACCAGCACCATCAGCGGTAGTAGTGTGTAGCCCATGGCGACTGTGAAGAGGAGTCCTCGGTGGAAGCCCATTATGATGGGAATGGTGCGTGAGCCGCTTTGGTAGTCTGACTCGTAGTCTGCTAGGTCTTCCCAGAGGCTGTTTATGGCAGTGGTGGCGCCGATGAGCATGACTAGTGAGATTACGTTGAGGCTTGAGGTGTTGAAGAATGCTGCTATTATCATGATGGGTACTGCGCCGACGGTGAAGTTCACTATTGGTTTTAGCGGTGTTTTACGCAGTCGGAAGGGTGGGACGGAGTAGACGACGCCGAAGAATAAGCCTAAACCCGTGAATAGTACTACATATGGCATCTGTGTAAGTGCGCCAAGTGCCAGTGAAAGGCCTGAGAATATGACTGCGACAGCTAACCCTGCTCTGCCGAGGCGTTTAGTGAACTGTGCACGGTTGGGGTCTGAGTGGATGTCGAGGTCTACGTCGCAGATGTTGTTCATTGCGTCGACTGCGCTCCAGACGCAGAATACTAGGGTGCCCAGCAGTAGCGCTGAGGTCCAGTTGAGTGCTTGGGCGGCTAGGAAGGTTGCGCCGATTGAGATCATGAAAAGCATGAGTCCGCGTTCAACGGATATGAACTGGGCGAAGCTCCGGATATCTTGGATCATAGCTCCGTAAGCTGGGTGATGCTTCTTAAGCCTTCTCCATAATCATGTCTTATTGTACCTGAAATTCAACGGTTTCTTGTCCGTTTAATTGCAACTGCCAATAAGGCTGTTAATGTCGCCGTGGTGACGAGAACTGCTAAAGCCTGCGTAGTCGCTGGGTACTCAGGGATCACGTTGACTGTTAATGTGTAGATTTTGCCGTCGTAGGCTGCTATGTAGAGCTGATTATTGTTGTCTAATCCGAATGAAGTTATACTCAAGTTTGAGTCTACAAGCAGATTGTTTGTCGTGTTCTGGCTGTTGATTCGTAGAGTCCAGATTTTGCCTGAGCCGTAGTCGCCGTAGATGTATGCGCCGTCAAGTTCAGGGTTAGTTTGATTATGGATCACGTAGCCGCCGATAACTGCGGTTCCTTGGTCGCGGGTGTAGTTGTATAATGGCAGAGTTAAACCCGTTTGGTTGCAGTCGCTTGGTGGATTGTAGCAGATTGATCCTTCCATGAGGTTCCAGCCGTAGTTTCCGCCTGCTTCTACGATGTCGATTTCTTCCAGCTGGTTTTGACCAACGTCTGCAGCCCATAGTTGCCCTGTTTGGAAGTCGAAGCTGAATCGCCAGGGGTTGCGGAAGCCGTAAGCGTAGATTTCTTCACGGTACCCTAAAGTGTTAGCTGCGTAGGGATTGTCTGCTGGTATGCCATAGCTGCGTCCGCCTGAAGCAGAGTTTACGTCTATTCTTAGGATTTTGCCCAGAAGAGTCTGCCGGTTTTGGCCGTTGCCCTGTGGGTCTCCTGCTGAGCCGCCATCGCCTACACCGATGTAGAGGTAGCCGTCTGGGCCGAAAGATAACTGTCCGCCTTTATGGTTGCTGTATGGTGGTTGAGGGATTTCAAGTGTGACTTGTTGGCTGTTTGGGTCGGCTTGGTTTGGTTCGTTTGGGTTTACGGTGTAGCGGGCGATTACTGTTCTTTTTGGGTTGTCTGCTACATAGTTTAGGTAGAGGTAGCCGTTTTGTGTGTAGTTTGGGTGGAATGCTAAGCCTAGTAGGCCCTGCTCGCCGCCGTAGAGGACCTGACTAGTGATGTCTAGATATGTGTTTGTGGTTGCTGTGCTGCGGGTGTTGTTAAAGACTTTAACGGTGCCTGTTTGTTCGACGACAAAGAGCCTGTTGCTATTGGTTGGGTCTGGATATATGCCGACTGGGCTGCTAAAAGTCAAGTCTGGAAATGCAGGGGTTACGTTGTACTGGTTTAGGGTTTGTCCGGTTGCTTGTGCGTCACATAAGGCAGAAGTGATAAGTAAACTTGCGATTGTTAGAGGGAGAATTATTTTTTGGTTCAATTATGACTCCTAAAAATCGATTAATTGCCACTTGTTGGGAGCAGGCGTTTTAGTGGCTTACTTCTGTGGTTTCTTCTCTGTTGCGCAGCTTCTCTTCCAATAGCACTAGTAATTCCTGTGGCTTGACTGGTTTTACGAGGTAGGCGTCTGCGCCTTCGTCTAGTGCTTTAACGCCGGTTTCCAGTGAGGGGAAGCCTGTTATCATGATTTTTACTGTACTCTGTAGTGGCTTTTTTAGTTTGGCCAATAAGTCAGTGCCGTCCATGTCTGGGAGGCGTATGTCTACGAGTGCTAGGTCGTAGCGGCGCTTCTCTGTTTTCGATATGGCTTCTTTGCCGGTTTCGGCGGTGTCTATTTCGTAGCCGCTTTTCTGTAGGATGCGTGTGAATGTCCTTAGTATCGATTTATCGTCGTCTACAACTAGTATGGTTTTTTTAATTTCTGCCACTTTAAACATTCCCTTCCTTAATTTGGCATCAAGCACTTCTGCGCCGCCAGAATTTTGCGTTTAGGCAATAGACCATTCAACTTTTTGGTTTATTTGTCAAAGAATCTGGTTCGCTGTTTTAAGTTATGATTTTCGGTATTAATAAACGCTGTCCCCTGTGCTGAAATGCTTCATTATAGCGTTTTAGGGCATAAGTTGACAGATAACCGCTAACTTTGATGGATGCAATAGAGATATTAGAGCCAAAAATGTTTGGTTTATGTGTAGGTTTTGAGCATCAGCGATGATGTCAGGTAGTTTTTCGTCTTTTACATACCGCATTACTCCAGAAGTTCCGCCTAGCTACTACGAGAAGCTATTTGACTTCATATACACCCAGTATCTCGTGCCCCAGAAGCAGCGGTTCACTGACGTAGCCAGAGAGTCGAATGCTGGGGGCGAGCGGTTAACTTATGTGGTTATTGATACGCAGGGTAACTGGTTGATTCGCGTGGAGGTAAAAAGTGGAACACCGTTTGAGTTGACTATTGAACCGATCACCTCAGTTGCGTCGCATACGGCTGTTGAGGAAGCTAAGCAGGATATTTTGATTGCTATGCAGATTTTTACGCAGAATACCAAAAATGCGTCGGTTTATTTTGCTTGGCGTGAAGGGGAGGAGGTGGTTCCTGAGGTTTATACGAAGCCTGTGAAGTCGTTTAATCGGATGTTTCTGGAGACGCAGATTCTGTTTTTTGTGGTTTTCATAGTGTTTGGCATGTTTATTTTTATCACTCTCTCGGTGGTTATGCCGGATGTTTTTTGGGTGGCGCCTCTTGTTTTGATTTTGATCCAGTTTGGTTTCGTGTTTTTCTCTAACAAGTTCATCGCTCGTAGTGCTGATTGGCATATTACGGCGGAGAATCCCACGATTCATTTGCTTGAGTATTATTTGCCTGTTAGTGCGAGTAGTGATTTTAACAAGATTTATCCTCGTGAGACGTTGATGGCGATTAAGAAGGAGATTTATGATGAGATTATTGCGAAGCGGGGTGAGGTGGATGTGGCGTCGGCTCAGCAGGTGTTTTTGAAGCATGGTGTGCCCTGTGAGTTGGATAATTTGAAGGCTAAGAAGGTTAACGTGTACCGTTTGGTTAAGGGGGTTGCGGATAAGTTTGGTTTTCCCATGCCTAAGGTTGTGGTGTCTAATACTATGGTGCCTAACGCGGCGGCGTCGGGTCCGAGTCCAAAGCGTGGGTTGGTGCTGATTACTACTGGTATCATTGTGAGTTTGGATGAGGCGGAGTTGACGGGTGTGTTGGGGCATGAGTTTGGGCATCTGCGGGGTCGTGATCCGCTGATTCTCTACGGGTTGGTGTCAGCTGAGTTTCTGTTCCGCTTCTATGTGCTGTTTCCGTTGTTTCCGCTGATTTTTTCGTCGTTTCTGTTTTTTGCGTATTTTTGGGCGATTATGGTGGTTATTTTCTTCATCGCTAAGTTTTTTGAGGCGCGGGCGGATTTAGTGTCGGCTATGGTTGTGGGTAATCCGCGGGTGCTGGCGGGGTCGCTTGAGAAGATCGGTTTTCAGCGACTGTTATATGAGCGTACGCCGAGTTTTAGGGTGCAGGAGTGGTTGGGGTTGGATCCGCATCCGCCGATTTATTTTCGGGTGGATCGGCTGCAGAGTTTGTCGCCTATGTTGATTAAGCATCCGTTGTTGCAGTCGATTCGGGATGTTCTGCGTGGGTTTGTGGCGACGTTGAAGAGTTAGTGATGTTTTTGTTAATATTGAGGGATCTTTGTTTGGGCGGTCGGGGTTGTTTATTTTAAATATTGGTTGTACTTTTTTTGGTGGTAGTACTTGAGGCGTAAGTTGAACATGGAAGCTTTAGTGACTCGTAAAGGGCAAGTGACCGTCCCAATCGAGCTCAGGCGGAAATATTGCATTGCAGAGGGCATGAAGGTAACTTTCGAGGATTCGCCCACAGGAATTATTCTTAAAGTTACGCCGCGACTTCAGGACTTAATCGGCGTTGATGCCGGAAAAGTTGATTTGGCTGAGAGTTTTAAGATTTTGGATAAAATGCGCTCAGAAGACCGATACTGATGAAGGCAGTATTGGATACTCGATTCTTTATTGCTGGCTTTCTACAAAGAAAAAGGGCAAAAACAGAAGCCTCTTTCTCCATTCAAATCCCCTAAGAAGCTTGCAGAGCTCCGAGTTACCCGTCTACCTTGCGCTTAGGCAGCAGAAAGTCAAAGTGGGTGCATTGGAGCAATCAGAGGAGGCTTTTGACTTGTTGATGTACCTGCAGAATGAAGTAGTGCTTGAAGACTAAGTGAGAGCCTGCGTCAGGTAAACTTAAGATGAGGCGGTGGATTGTTAGTGAGCGCTATTTACCAAGGATCAGGAGCATTTTGTCAACAGTCACGATCCTGATACTTTTGTATTGCTGTAATTCAAGCCGATGCCTGTCTCCTGAAACTATGTAATCAGCTTTTGCATCATAAGCTGTTCTGATTATAATATCGTCATCTGGATCTTCCGGGATAATCTTGAATCTCGATTTTACGATCACCATTTTACTTGTCAAACGGAGGTCATTTAGATATAACTTGATATCTGCAATAGTAACGTATTTTTCGAATTTTTGGCGCTCTATAACGTTACTAAGCTCCGATAGCATCTCTTTTGATAGCGCAAGAGTGAAGTCTTTTCTTTTTGCTTTTTGCCAGAGGTCTCGGGGTTTTCCTTTCACTATTAAGCTGGGAACAAGGACGTTTAAGTCAAAAACTATGACCAGCATTTAGCGCTCTATCTCTTGCTCTTTGCAGACTTTTCTTTTCTGTAGTTCTGTATTTCGTTTTCGATGTCGTCTTGCGTTAGCTCGCCATATTTGTTAATTCGTTGATCAATCCTTTTGTACATGGCTTCGAGTTCTTTTGGTAAGTCGGGTTCTTCGAATTTTTTTAATATTACTAGGTCGTCGCATTCGTAAACTAAGAATTTAGTTTTGGGTTTCAAGCCCATGTTTGACCTTATGTTTGAAGGAATGACTACTTGGCCTTTTTCGCTGAGAATCGTTAGCTCTGCTTTCTTGCTTCGGACCATTAATCGTACCCAAAGATTATTCTTACTTTCTTACCCAAAAGAAGTTGTTATTTTATTTTTATGAAGAGAGTTTAGCTGGTTGAACAGAGGAGAGATGAGCTAGTTAGGCTATTCTTTTGGTTAAGCCATCAAAGCCATGGTCGAAGCTCATTATTTGGTTTAGTCGGTGCTTTTCCAGTAGTGCCAACGACGTGCAGTCGGTGAAGCTTAGGAATTTGTCGTTTAGACTCTGGAAAATCCTCCATGCCTCCGTAAAGACGTCGCCGTCAACGGTTAGTTTGGTGATTCTTGGTGACTCAATAAGGTATTTGCCTAATTCAGCCGCTAAATTGTGCTGTTTAGTTCTAACCATTATGATCGTTATGGCTTCATCAATTACGTAGTCTGAGGTGTATATTCTTCCAAGACTTCCGGTTAATGCGTCTTTGAACAGTTCTTTGCTTCTTTGGTGGTGGGCGTCTTCGGCGTTGTAGAGGGCGAGGAAGAGGCCAGTGTCGATAAAGATTGCCATCCGGTTTAGCTTCCGTAGAGGTATTCGTCGATGTTGGTTGAGAGGTCTTTTAGGCCTAAGTGTTTGGGGGTTTGTATCATTTTCCAGAGTGGGTCTTCTTCTAGGGGTGGCAGTTCTTTGAAGTGCGCCATAAAGTCATCTTCGTCTTCTAGTGCGTGGTCTATCATTGCGCCTACGGCTTCCTGTATTGTTACTTTTTTGCCTTCTTTGATTAATAGTTGGGCTATAAAGCGGTCAAGTTTCTTTTTTTTGCAGTCGTCTATTTTTATTGTAAGTGTCATAGTGTAAAAGTGTCTTAGTATACGTAAATACTTTTCGAGATTTTGGATAGGTCCGAGTGGCTATATGTGGAGAGGCTTACGGTTTGTGGTTGGGTTCCGCTGTTAGTTATAGCTAGCGCAGCGTTATAGTCTTGGGGTGTTTAGAAGTAGGTAGCTTGACCATTGCCCCAGTATACTGTATAGGTTTGGCTGCTCCCTGCAGGGTAAGTGCTGGTTGCTTAACACCGCGGGCTTATTAGCTGAGTGTTACCGTTGTTGCCCGGTAGAAAACTAAAAGAGCCCAGGCGAGTAATTATTTATTGGGTGTCAATATAAAGAGGCAAATACTTCTTCTGATGCCTACAGTGTTTCTGGGCGTTTTAATATTCACCTTGGCTGCTCTCCGAATAGAAACGCCTGTTTTTGTTTCCCCTCTTACGCTAACCCTGCTTAACACAGTGTTTTTAACCGGCTTGTTCTTTGCGGTCGTGGCTATTTCCGCTCGTAGCTACATTGCAGACGGCTCAGCAAACTTTCTCTTTATGGGTACCAGTGCATTGATAATAAGTCTCTCAGCTCTCAGTTCAAGTTTAGCCTCTGGTATTTCCACAAACGTTAGCATAACAATATACACTTCAGGTTTTCTTCTAGCTTCTATTCTGCTTTTTTGGTCTGCTGTGCGAAACCCTACGGGGTCCTGGACTAGCAAAAGAGAGGATAACATAAAGCGGTTGGCGTTAACATTTGGGTCTGCGGTGGCTTTTGTTGCTGTTTTGTCCTTGGTTAGCTTTGCGGATCTTACGCCGGTGTTTTATTCTTCGGCGGGTTCGAGTGATTTGCGGGATTTTTTTGTTTGGGCGTCGATATTTCTTTTTACTGTAAGTTCAGTGGTTTTTGGTGTTCGTTATAGGCGGTTGGGGTATCCTGTTCTTTTTTGGTCATCGATTGGTTTAGTCAGTTTTGTTTTTGGGTTAGTCGGTATAACTTTGTTTGTGCAGTTTAATGATTTGATTAATTGGGTGGGTAGGGTAGCTCAGTATTTGGGTGGAGTGTATTTTTTGGTGGCTGTGTTGCGGCGTAATTCAGCCGTGGAATACCCGTTTAATGTTGGGGGCAGCTGGGTTGAGGCTTTTAGCTCCGATCCGAAGCAGTTTAGCACTTTGTTTTCGAAGATGCTTAACGGTTTTATGTATTGCCATGTTGTGGTGGGTTCTGATGGGCGGGCTGCGGACATTTTAATCGCTGAGGTCAACCCTGCGTATGAGCGGCTTACTGGTCTTCGCAGAGAACAGGTTGTGAATAAGAGATTAACGGAGATTTACCCGAATTTTGAGGGCTCAGCGGAGCTTATCAGGGTATTGGGTGATGTTGGGCTTAGTGGTGTTCCTGTTAGTTTTGTTACTTATTTTGAGCCTTTTCATGGATGGTTTAGTCTCTCTGTCTATAGTCCTAGGCATGGTGATTTTATCTCGATTTTTGAGGATGTTACGGAGTTTAAGCGGGCTCAGGATGTAGCAAGGGAGGCGAATCGGCAGCTTGAGGAGTACTCTGCTGACCTGGAGCGTACAGTTGATGAGCGCACGAGGCAGCTTAAGAATGCGGAGCGGCTGGCTGCTATTGGCTCAACGGCTGGTATGGTTGGGCATGATATCCGTAATCCTCTGCAGGCTATTGTTGGGGATATTTTTTTGGTTAAGCAGGAACTAAGTGACTCCGTTGATAGTGAGCTGAAGAAAACTCTACTTGATGAAGTTGACGCTATTGAGGCTAATGTTTTCTACATTAACAAGATAGTTGCTGATCTTCAGGATTATGCTCGTCCACTGAACCCTGTCTTTAAGGAGGTTGACATAGAGGCGTTGATAGTG
>Ga0123335_1002973_pt1 | contig 24384 bp, 21 predicted proteins | sample BiotimSIPDNA_2_FD_89707 | JGI IMG/M metagenome (GOLD analysis project Ga0123335, IMG submission 89707) | Anaerobic biogas reactor microbial communites from Washington, USA - Biogas_R2 time_0 SIP DNA | ecosystem: Engineered > Bioreactor > Anaerobic > Unclassified | place: Washington, USA...
ACTTACCACCGCCTGTTCGTGCGGATACGGATTGGCGGCATAATTGGTGTTATCGGCGGCGTTGATGCTCACAACCCCGGGATAGTACCGGTAGATCCCCTTGCGGGCGCAATTGGTGAGCGCGCTGACCGTCAGCCACGACTTCGAGCGGACCAGTTGCTGGTCCCAGGAAGCGAAGAAGAACGTCCTGTTCCTGATGATCGGGCCGCTGGCGCTGATCGTGTAGTTGTTCAGGTTGCGCCACGAGGGCGTTTCGTTCATCCTCTTGGCCTCGAATTCACGCGCGTCCAGGGCCGTGTTCTGGATGTTCCACACGCCCGAACCGTGGAAGGCGTTCGAGCCCGACTTGGTCATGATCTGCACCTGCCCCGCGCCGCGCCCCATCTCCGCGTCCACCGGAGACAGCACCATCTTGAACTCGCCCACCATTTCCTGGTTGATGCGGTTCGGGGAGACGATGCCCGACGTGTACCGCACTTCGTTGACCGACACGCCGTCGCGCTGGATGTTGATGTTGCCCGAGCTGACGCCCGCGAAGGTTTGCGAGTGGGCCGCAAAAATCGGGTCTTCCGCCTTCACCACCCCGCCCATCGTGTTGAGCAGGTCCATGACGTCGTTGCTGACCAGCGGCAGTTCGCTCACCAGTTCTTCCTGCATGACGTTCCCGGTGGAGGAACCCGCATCCAGGATCATGCTCTCGGCCGTCGTCGCCACTTCCACTTCCGTGGCCGTCCCGGCAACTGCCATTTCGAAGTTCAAACGGATCTGGGCGGCCATGCCCAGCTTCACGTCCGTCTTGGTCGATTTCTGGAACCCATCCACCACGGCCACGATGTTGTAAACGCCGGGCTGCAGGCTCGGAAAACTGTAAATCCCCACGTTATTGGCCGTTGTCTTTGTTTCCACTCCCGTCTGGGTATTGATCGCTGTAATACCCGCTCCGGGAAGCACTGCCTGAGAAGTATCCATTACAGTCCCGCTCAAGGAGGCGCCGGACTGTCCGAACGCGTTCACAGACAGAAACAACAAAGGCAAAAGCGCAATCGCGAGGATCGCTCTCATGCTCCATTTAGTATTGGACATGATATTTTCACCTCGTCGAACAGAGTTTTACCGACTCCCCAGCCAGGATGAGGAGTAGGCTTTGAATACGGCTAACGCGCTTTTAGGGCCCTTCAACCCCAAAAACCTTCTGTCCAAAAACTGAATGATTAGTTATTGACATCCTAGCCCTTATTTTTTGTGGGAGTCAAGAGCATTTTAAAACCTTAGGGCTCGGATAGTGGAGATGGATGGGGGAGTGACATTTGTATTGCGCCTGGCGCCGGGCTGTTTGGCTATGAGGATGACGCCGCGGGATGCTTTTTGAGGAAGGAGTCGATGAGCCGGCGGGCGATGCTCAAGCGACCGGGGATCGGGGGGAGGTTGTCGGCGCGGAACCAGCCTGCTTCGCAGATTTCGTCGCCGTCGATCTTGATTTCGCCCGAGGCGTAGCGGGCGGTGAAGCCGATCATCAGGCTGTCGGGGAAAGGCCAGGGCTGGCTGCCGAAGTAGGCGATGTCTTTGACGGCGATGCCGGTCTCCTCCTGGACTTCGCGGCGGACGGCGTCCTCGAGGCTTTCGCCCGGTTCGACGAAGCCCGCCAGGACGCTCCACATCTCGCTCTTGAAGCGGGGGGAGCGGGCGAGCAGCAGGGTGTCGTCCTTTTCCACCAGCATGATGACGGCGGGGGAGATGCGGGGGAACTCGAGGCGCCCGCAGGCGGGGCACTCCTTGGCGCGGATGTCGGTGCGGGCTTGCAGGGGGGTGGCGCAGCGGGAACAGAAGCGGCAGGCGCCGTCCCACCCGGCCAGGTGAAGGCCGCGCAGCGCGATGTCGTACCAGGGGTCCGCGAGGCGGGAGAAGAGGGTGCGCAGTTCGCAAAACTCGGCGCCGGGGATGGCTTCGCGGCGGGTGGCGGAAGGGACGGCATAGCACGCGCGGCCGCGGCAGCGGCCGAGGAAAAGAGGGTGCGAAAGGTCGATCCCCTGGGACGCGACTTCGCAGAAAGAGGGGATTTCGGGAGCGGCGCCGGTGGTCTTGACCAGCAGGCGGGATTCCGCATAAACGAAGCAGCAGGCGTCCGGCTCGGGCTCGCCGGGAAAGTCGACGGAGGGGGAGAAATCGTGGAGCATCGCGATAACCTCGGGGATCGTGACCGGAGGATCCCCTGGTTAGGGTATACCCAAAAGGAAGGGGCGGGAAGGCAGAAAAACGGACGGGTTGCTTTATGCAATTTCCTAAATGGGGCCGGCGATGCGGTGGCATCGTTGAGGAGGGGCAACGCAGCTATCGGCGCGCAGCTCCCATGCGCGCGGTGCCCCCCAATTCTCGGGCTAGGGGAGGGTGAAGCGCACTCCTCCAAAGACCATGTGCGTGTGCCGGTCGGAAGTGTCCGAGGGGGCGCGGTACCAGGGGGCGCGGGTCACGTAGGCGTACTGGCCGAGGACGATGAGGGTGCCGTAGTTCGGGTTTTTGAAGAGGGTGTGGATGTAGCCGCCGGTGGCTTCCTGGATCTGGCGGTTGGCCGTGTCGGGGGAGCCGGGGTGGCCGAAGCCGATGGTGTCCTCGCCGTCGGCGACGATGTTGCGGCTGAAGTAGGCGCCGCTGTAGTAGGCGAAGAGCTGGGAGGAGGGGCGCGGCTGGTACTCGAAGCCGGTGACGCCGCTTGTCGTGTGCACGGGCGAAATCGAACCGTCGGGGGCGACGACCACGTCGGGCCCCATCCCCATGATGTAGCGTCCGCCCCCGCTCGAGAAGAAGGTGGTCAGGATCCAGCGGAAATTCGGCAGCGGTTCCACGAACAGGTTGAGTGATCCCGCCACGCCGTGGGCGGTCCGTTTTTCCATGGAGGCGTCGACGGTGCGGAAGGCGCGCGACATCCCGGCGATTTCCACGTGAAGGGATCGGCCCCCGGGGCGCGCGTCGAAGGCGAGCTTGGCGGCCAGGTCGGGGCGCTGGTTGGCGATGGCGCCGTTGCCGGACGGGTTGTCGAACTGGGAGCGGAAGGCGGCCGGAAGCGTGGTTTCCGCCGTGACGTACTGGTCGGGGTTTTCAGCCGAGAAGGCCAGCGTCCATTGCGGGGAGAAGTGGTACGTGACCCGTGCCTGCGACTGGCGCGCCCAGGAGAGCCCGGCCAGGTAGGAGGAGTCCTTGCCTACGCCGAGGAAGATGTCGGCGGGGTCCGCGGAGATCCCCCGGCGGTTGGGCGTCATCAGCGACCATGCCTGCCCCCCCAGGATTTCCCACTTGCCGGTCTCGGCATTGACGAACGCCTGGCGCATGCGGAAACCGAGGCTGTTGGAGGAGACGTAGGCGGTTCCGGGGGCGGTCCCGGCGAAATCGACCTCCACGTACCCGGTGAGTTTCAGTTTTTTGATCGGCTCTTCAGTTACTTTCAGGGTGAGTCGGGTGTTGGAGGCGCTCATCCGGAACTCGGACATCCGCCCCGCCAGGCTGTCGTTGGCCGGGATGGAACCGAAGGCCGTGGCTGTGCCGCTCCCCACGTTGGTGGAACGCCAGACGGCGGACATGTCGATGTAGCCGCCGGGGGTGAACTCGGCGCCGCCGATGCGGAAGGAGAGGGGGGCCGTGTCTTTCTGCTCCCCATCGCTTGCGGCAAGGAGAGGGGACGAAATCAGCATCAGTGCAACGAGGAATCGGGAAACTTGGATCATGGCGGTGATTCTCCGGGATTTCGGATGATGCGATGGCCTGCAAAAATTAGGTATTTTGTCCCTTCCGGCACGGGAAATGCAACCCTGAAAGTGGATTCCGGGGCGGCTCAGACCGCGCGGAGCACCGTGATCAGGTAGCCGCCGCTACGGTCGCGGTCCTCCCCGGTCTGTTCGTAGACATCCTCCATGACCCGGGAGCGGAAGAAGGCGGAAGCCAGGACCCGGAACCATGGGCGGATGCCCTCTTCGGGCAGGTCGAGGGATCCTTCTTCGAATTCGACCTGGCGGAGGATGAGCTCTTCCCACTCCTCGCGGCGCGAGTCGGCGTATTCCGCACGGACGCACAAGCCGCCGCGCCGGAGCAGCCGGCGCAGGTCGCGCGAGATGCTGCGGCCGTATTCGAGGAGCGCCGGGTCCGCTTCCTCTCCGGGGTCGCCGATGAGCCGGCGGGCGGTTTCGTGCTCTTCCCGGTCAAGGTCCGCCCCCGGGGCTTCTTCCTCCAGGGGCATCATGTTGGGGAAGGTGTAGACGACCAGCTCCGCCTTTTCCCCGAACGGCCGGCCCATGGGGAGGAGGGTACAGGCAAGGGTGATTTCGGCCGTGCGGCTTTTGGGGAGGCGGGCGAGGCGCGTCGCGGCCAGGTCGAGGAGTGCCTCGGAGCCGTCGAGCCCCACCAGGCGCGTGTGCGGGAAGAGGGGGGCCAGCCGGGCGAGCAACTGCCCCGCGCCGCAGGCGTAATCCACGATGAGGCGCGGCTCGCGCGGGAGGGAGGCGCGGATGAAGCCGGCGATGTTGCGGTATGCCCTGCCATGCGCGCGGTCCGTAGTGCGGCTGCGCCACCAGTCCGCATAGATGTCGTTGTAGGCGAATCGGGCATTGGGGGGCGGGTCGATTTGCTTTCGCTTTATTTGCATGGCGGGGTCATTATATCCTGCGGCCAATCGGCTCCACCGTGATTTCACAAAGGGAATGATTCCTGGAAGGGAGAGGAGAGAGACCATGGGCGTTGAGATGCGTCGCCGCGGGGGGATGGCTACATTGGGAGCCATCGTCCTGTTGACCGGCTGGAACTTTTTGGGTATTACACCGGCGTCCGGGGCCGACTCCGTCACGGACCGGCTGCGCAGGCTCGAGGATGCCGAGGAGATCCGTCTCCTGCTCCACAGCTACGGCCGCTTCCTGGATGCCCGGGATTTCGCCTCCTTTTCCGGGCTCTTCGCGGAGCGGGAAGGGGAGTGGATCGGGGGGATGGGGCGGGCGAAGGGGCGGGCGGCCATCCTCAAACTGATGGAAGACTCGATCGGGACCGGCACCCCCGGGGCTCCGAACCTCCACGTGTTTTCCAACGAGATGATCTCGATCGACGGGGACCGCGCGGCGGCCGTGAGCACCTGGATGTTCCTGGTCCAGGCCGAATCCCGGCCCCAGATGGTGTACGTGGGGCGGTACGAGGACCTTTTGGTCCGGGAGGCGGGGCGCTGGCGCTTCCTGCGGCGGACGGTGCATGCCGAAATTCCGCCCGACGCCGTCGCGGAGCGGTAGCGCCCGGGGCGGAAGCGCTTTCACGAAAGGAAAGGGGAGCATGCCCGGAAAGATCGGTTTCGATAACAAACTCTACATCCAGCAGCAGGCGGACGAAATCCTCGAGCGGGTCGGGCGCTTCGACAACAAGCTCTACCTCGAGTTCGGCGGAAAGATCCTGTTCGATTACCACGCGGCACGCGTGCTTCCAGGCTACGACCCCAACGTGAAGATGCACCTGATCCGGGAGCTCAAGGAGCGGGCCGACATCGTGCTCTGCGTCTATGCCGGGGACATCGAGCGCAGGAAGCTGCGGGCCGACTTCGGCATCACCTACGACGCCGACGTGATGAAGCTGATCGACGATCTGAGGGAATGGGGCATCGCGGTGCACGCCGTCGTCATCACGCGCTACGAGCATCAGCCGGCGACGACCCTGTTCAAGAACCGGCTGGAACGGCGGGGGATCGAGGTTTTCACCCACCGCTTCACCAAGGGGTACCCGACCGACATCGATTCGATCGTGAGCGACGAGGGGTACGGGGCCAACCCCTACATCCCGTCCGACAAGCCGCTGGTGATCGTGACCGGGCCGGGCCCGGGGAGCGGGAAGCTCTCCACATGCCTATCGCAGCTCTACCACGAGTACCGCCGGGGGGTGCGGGCGGGTTACGCCAAGTTCGAGACCTTCCCGATCTGGAACCTTCCCCTGAATCATCCGGCCAACATCGCATACGAGGCCGCCACCGCCGACATCCGCGACTTCAACCTGATCGATCCCTTTCACCTGGAGGCCTACGGGAAGACGGTGGTGAACTACAACCGCGACGTGGAGGTGTTCCCCATTGTCAGGCGGATCCTGGAGAAGATCACCGGAGGGGCCGATTTCTACCAATCCCCTACCGACATGGGGGTCAACCGGGCGGGCTTCGCCATCGTGGACGACGCCGTCGCCCGGGAGGCGGCCCGGCAGGAAGTCCTGCGCCGCTGGTTCCGCTACCGGTGCGAATACGCGATGGGGATGGTGGAGAAGGAGACCGTTGAGCGGGTGCAGCTGCTGCTCGAGAACATCGGCATGCGGTCGGAGGATCGGCCGGTGGTTGCGCCCGCCTGGCGGGCCGCCCGGGAGGGGAAGGAAGCGGGGAAGGGGAACGAGGGTATTTATTGCGGGGCCGCGCTCGAGCTTGCCGACGGGACCATCGTCACCGGCAACAACTCCCCCCTCATGCACGCGTCTTCCAGCCTGGTGCTCAACGCCCTGAAACAGCTGGCGGGCATCCCCGGCAAGCTCAAGCTGCTCCCCAGCCTGATCACCAACGCGGTGGGGAGCCTGAAGACGGAGATTCTCCAGGAGCGCTCGGTCAGCCTCGATCTCGAAGAGACGCTGATCGCCCTCAGCATCAGCGCCGCAACCAACCCTGCCGCCCAGATGGCGATGGAAAAGCTGCAGGAGCTGCGCAACTGCGAAGCGCACATGACCCATATCCCCACCCCCGGGGACGAGGCCGGGTTGCGCAAACTGGGGGTCAACATGACGAGCGAACCCAACTTCCCCACCAAAAACCTTTTCATGTAAAAATGGGGACGGACCAGGCTAAATGATGCAATTAAAAGAGATACGTGTCTCCTGGGGCGGTCTGCGCCTCGGTGGGAGGGTGGCGCACGCCCGTAAATCAAATATCTCATTTATTTGTATAGAGATAGCCTGGTCCGTCCCCGTTTTTAGTCTTCGGGGCGCTCGCCTTCAGGCGCCATCCTGACGATCCGGGGATCGAAGCGGGCAACGATCTCGACCAGGTCGGCCTGGGCCGCCATCACAGAGTGGATGTCCTTGTACGCCATCGGCACCTCGTCCAGGCCCGCCGAGATCAGCACCACCCCGCGCTCCGCCAGGAAGCGGCGCGCTTCCTGCCAGCGGTAGCGGCTCCGTGTCTGGGTGCGGCTCATCCTCCTCCCGGCGCCGTGCGCGGCTGAATGCATCGCCTCCGCCGACCCTTTCCCCCGGACGACAAATCCGGGGGTGGCCATCGATCCGGGGATGATGCCGAGCACCCCGGCGCCCGCCGGCGTGGCCCCCTTGCGGTGCACCACGACGTCCACCCCGAAATGACGTTCCTTCCAGGCGAAGTTGTGGTGGTTTTCGACCCGCGCAATCACATCGGCCCCGAGGAGTCGGACCACGTCCCGGTGGATGAGGTGGTGGTTGGCGGCCGCGTAGCGTCCCATCAATTCCATGGCGCGCCAGTACTCTTCCCCCTCGCCCCCCGGGAGGTCGAGCCAGGCGAGTCGTTTCAGTTCTCGTGGCAGCTCCCGGTGCCGATCCATGGCCAGCCGGCTGTACCAGGTGGCCACCTGCCCGCCGACGCCGCGGCTTCCGCTGTGGCTCAAGAGAGCGGTATAGACGCCGGGGGAAAGCCCCAGGTCGGCCCGCTCGAGGGTAAGGGTGCCGAACTCCACGAAGTGGTTGCCCGATCCGCTCGAGCCGAGCTGGAACCAGGCCTTGTCCCGGTTGCGGCGCGTGACGGGGCTGAAGCTCCAGTCCTCGTCCATGACCGGGTGATCCTTCGGCTTGCGGAACCCCGCCCCAACACCGAAGACCGTCCCTTTCACCAGGGCGGAGCGCAACCGCCCCTCCTCCTCCTGGATGGCTGAAGGGGGGAGATCGAGCACGCTCATCTTCATGCGGCAGGCGATGTCCATCCCCACGGCATAGGGGATCACGGCGTTTCGGACCGCCAGTACGCCGCCGATCGGGAGCCCGTAGCCGACGTGGGCATCGGGCATCAGGGCGCCCGCGACCGCGATCGGGAGGCTGCAGGCGTTTTCCATCTGCCGGAGCGATTCGGCGTCCATGTCTTTCCCCCATTTGCGCCAGGGGGCGGACTCCCCGCGGCGGGGCGCATCGGATGCGGCGATAGGGGGACGGCGTTTCTTCATACCATAATCGTGTCCGGCGATAGGCGGGGCGTCAATCCCCGGCAGACCAAAAGCGACATTCGCGTCCCGAACAGCGGGGCCGGGACGCGGATGTCGCTGGCCCTTCCCGCAGGTCCGGGGTCAGGGCTTTGCGCTATTGTGCGGGTCCTGGTGACAGGAATTGCACGACATGTTGGTGGCGACATTGGCCTTGACGCCCGCAGGTCCGTGGCACGCCTGGCACCCCTCGGAGAAGGCGTTCGGTTTTTCCCTGTAGGTCATCTTCCCCCTGCTGTACTCGTTGAGCATGGAGACGACCTTGACGGTGGCATCGGCGACCATGCGGTTGCAGCGCTCGAAATGCTGGGGCGTCAGCAGCTTCTGTCCGGAGATGTTGGCCCAGCGGGTCGAGGAGACGTGGCAGAGGTTCGATCCGGACACGGAGGTGACTTCGGGGATCTGTTGTCGGGGGTTTTTCGGTTTGTAGACGGGCAACGGCGCCTTTTCGTACCAGAGGGACATCTCCCCGCAGAGGGCGAACATGTCCTCCTGGCTTTTCGCGAACAGCCCGAACAGCATCCCGGCCGCGTTGACGGTGCCGCACAGCGAGCCGCCCCCCCCGATGCCGCCGCTGCCGTAGACGGTGGCTTCGACCGGAAAAGTGTTGTAGGGTGCGCCGTACTTGTCTCCCAGGGTGCCGATCACCGCCTCGAGAACGCCGTACATGCAGCCGATCTTCTCCCAGGCCGACAGGTAGGCCCTTTCCTGGATCGATTCGGGCTGGATTTCCTTCCATTCCCATGGAGTCTTTGCAGCCGAGCCGGACACGGCCCGGGAGTTGGCTGCATACAGGAGGGTTCCGCCGATCGTGGCGGCGCCGAGGCCCAGGGCCCTGCGCCGGGTAAGGATACTGGTCATCTGGATGCTCCTTTCGTCAAAAAACAGAGGCGATCATGCCTATCTTAATACAACCGGTGCAAAAAAAGGAAATACCCTATGTTCAGCAGGGCGGTGATCAGGGCCGAAGGGAGAATATGACGGTAGACCGGCCCGTAGGTGGTGCCGAAATAACGGTTGCTGACGATCTGGCAGACGTGGATCGGGCTCATCATCTGCCCGAGGTGACCGAAGGTGTAGGCGAGCGGGATGTAGGCGATGGCGCCGGCCGCATCCACGGTTCCGACGAGGTTGAGCACGATCGGCAGCGCCGTGCCGACGAACCCGACGGCGATCCCGGTGACGAACCCGGCGATGAAGGGGAGGAAGGCGACCACCAATGCCAGCGGGACGTGGAAGCCCTGCAGTTCCGCCGCGATCCGGCCGGGAGCCCCGACCGCCTCGAGGGTGTGCTGGAAGATCATGATCGCGAAGATCAGTCCGGCCAGGGAATAGGTCTCCGGCCGGCAAAAGGCCTTTCGGAGCGTGGCGCCGCTGATCCTGTAGGTCCACGCGGTCCAGAGGATGCTTCCAAGCAGTCCGAAGACCAGCGGTCCGTGTTTCAGGACTATCCCCGCGAGCGCGTCGGGCCGGACCCGGTCGAGTCCGCACCGGGCGAGGAGGCTGGCCGCCCCCCATACGAGCAGGATCATCCAGATCGAACCGGTCGCACCGAGGAGCTTGCGCTTGATCCCCGGGGGAGGGGGCGCGCTCCTGGCTTGAAGATCCGCCGGGATCCCCCGCAGCATCACGATACCGCCGATAAACATCGCCGCCGTGCCGAAGATCATCAGGGCGGTCCAGGCGGGGATGGCCCGGCGGGTCAGCGCCATGGCCAACAGGACCCCGGGATAGAGGGGCCAGAAGAATTCCCAGATATGGCGGAACCAGTAGTTGATCGAGGAGAGAAGCGACCGTGAGACCTCCACCTTGCCGCTGGCGGACTCCACCATCGGGGCGGAGAAGATGGCGCCGCCGGGCATGGGGAGGAGCCCGATCAGGGCGGGCATGGCAACCATGGTCGCTACCGGGCGGCGCAGCATTTGGTGGGCCAGGGTGACGATGCTCGTCAATTGTCCGCTCTCACGCATCAGCGCGGACAGGCCCAGCAGGAGGGTCGTGACGAGGGCCAGGGTCAACGTCTGCGGGGCCGTGGCGCCGGTCCAGGCCGCGCGGGCCAGTCGCGCCCCGTCGAGTCCGAAGCCCAGTCCCAATGCTGCGCTCCCGAGGATGATCGCAAGCCCCAGCGGCATGCGCAGGCGGGCACAGAGCAGGATCAGGCCGAAGGCTCCGAGGGTGAGCGAGAGTGCAAACATAAGGCGCAATCATGACAAGGTGCAGCCGGAAAGTCCAATCAGGGATTGCGGCTGTCTGCGGCGGGGGAAAGTGCCAGGGTCCCCTTGGACCCTCCCAGGGTATCAGAAGCCGCTCGGGGCGCGAAAGCCGCTGCTGACCGCCTGCCATTCGACGGTATCGCCATCCGCCGGCAGGCGGAGGGCATTCCCCCGCCTGCCGGTCGTGGTTGATGGATCGAAGGCTATCGGATCGAGGCCTCCAGGGGGGCCGTGAGTTCAAAGGTGATGGAGGTTTCGCTCGCTACCTGGGCCGGGTCGCCATGGGTGGCCAGCGCGGCCCCGGTGCCCGCGGCGCCGCCGACTCCGGCGCCGATCGCCGCGCCCTTGCCGCCGCCCGCGATCGCCCCGATGGCGGCGCCGATGCCGGCGCCGATGCCGACCTTGGCGGCGTCTTTCTTCACGCTGCTCTTAGCTTGCACAGCGTAGGTGTCAGTCGCGATGGCGACCTCCTGCCCGTCGGCCAGGGTCAGCCGGTTGAGCTTCAGGGAAAGGGTGGCGACCCCCTTGACCCTTCCCCCGGGATCGGAGTCGGCCACGATGCCGGTGACCAGCGCCCCGCGCCGGGCGACGACGTAGTTGCCGTCGATGATGTCCTTGTCGAGGGAGGCTTCAAAAGTGTCCCCGGTATTGTGGGTCTTGGTGGAGATCAAAGACGAGGTGACGACGGCAACGGGCGTCCCCGGGGGGAGGCTGATGCTGCGGGTCGTCACGCGCTCCGGAGCCGGGGCGGGGGCCGCGGCCGGCTTCCGGGCCGGGGCCGCACTTCTTGCTGCGGGAGTCCCGGATTGCGTCGTCTCTTCGGCTGCAGGTGCTTCCTGGTCGGTCAGTTCGGACGTCTCCGGGGGCGGGGTGGAGCATCCGGAGAATGTCAGGCAGAGCAGTGCCACACTCAGAACGGCAGGGAAAATCAGCTTAAAGCGGTGTTTCATGATAATCATATCCTCCGATAAAGGGTTGTAATCTGGGGGCAGCGCATTTGCCGGCTCCCCCGCCGCATCATCGCGCCGCATTGCACCTCGCCGCACCTCGTCGAGGCAATCTTCCATCCAAGCATTATACGCTCGCGGGCGCCGGAGCGCCACCAGGGAGTACCGGTTTGGTGTCCCCCGTCACACGGGGCGCCGGATCGCGGGGGCAAATCCGAGGTTGAGACCGCGGCTGGAAACCTCTACTATGTACGCTCTTTTCGGTAGGTGCGATTCTTTCGAGACGAGGTGAGCTTGGAGTTATTGAACCGCTTGAGTCGATACCTGGTCGTGATGGGCGTCCCGGGCCTCCTGGTCATGTCCTTCCTGGATTCGGCCGCGGTGCCGATGCCGGGGGGGCCGGACGCCGTCCTGATGCTGCTGGCGTGGCGTCGTCCGGAACTGTTGGTATGGATCGCACTGGCGGCCACGGTCGGGAGCACGCTGGGCTGCCTCGTGCTCTACGGCATCGGGAGCAAGGGGGGCGGGGCGGCCCTGGCCCGCTTCGACCCGGCCAAGGTTGCCCTCATGAAGAGGAGGATGCGGGATTACGGCGTATGGACCGTCGTGGCCGCGGTCATAGCCCCCCCGCCGTTTCCCACCAAGCTCGTGATCCTCGCCGCCGGGGTGCTGGGGATCGGGAAATGGCGCCTGGCGTTCTCGGTGTTCGCCGGGAGGTTCGTGCGCTACCTGCTGGTGGCCTTTCTGGCCGCCCGGTTCGGCGATCAGGCCGCCGCGGTGCTGAGCCGGCACTACCCGGCCGCTTCCGCCGTCCTGGTCGTCCTCCTCGCGGCCATCCTCCTCTTCCGGCGCCGGCGCCGCAGCCGGACACCGGCCTCCGTGTGACCCGCCGCCCGGGGCCGGGAGCGGGATCAATCCGGGGGGGCGCCCCGGTAAGCGGCTCGGCGGCGGAGTTGCGCCCCTTGATGGAGGGGAGGCGGATGCGTTACTCTCGGTCATTGGGGGATTCATGAAAATTCAGGCGAAACGCATCGTCGTGCACGGCAGGGTCCAGGGGGTCGGCTTCCGCTATTTTGTTCGCGACGCCGCCCTGCGCCTGGGACTCGTGGGGGACGTACGTAATTGCCCCGACTCCACCGTGGAAATCGTCGTCGAGGGGACATCGGCCCCGGTCGAGGCGCTGGTTGGCGAAGTGCGCCGGGGGCCGGCCCCGGCCCGCGTCGAGCGCCTCGACATCGTCGACATCCCCGTGGAGGGAAACTACCGCTCGTTTACCATTGAAGGACGGTGACATGGACGCACAGTTGATCGCTCAACTCAAGTCGGAAATCCGCGAAATCCCGGACTGGCCCAAAAAGGGGATACTTTTTTACGATGTGACCACGTTGCTGAAAAAGGGGGACTGTTTCGGCCGGACCATCGACGCCCTGGTGGAACCCTACCGGGACCGGCGGATCGACCTGGTGCTCGGGATGGAGGCGCGCGGCTTCATCTTCGCCCCCACGGTGGCCTACGCACTCAAGGCGGGGTTCGTCCCCGTCCGGAAGCCGGGGAAGTTGCCGGCCGACAAGCTGCGGGTGAGCTACGAACTGGAGTACGGGACCGATTGCCTGGAAATCCACCGGGACGCCGTCCAGCCCGGCCAGCGGGTGCTGATCGTGGACGATCTCATCGCGACGGGGGGAACAGCCGGGGCCGTTGCGGAAATGGTGGAGACCATGAAGGCCACTGTCGTCGGGTTCGCCTTCCTGGTGGAGCTGGCTTTCCTCAAAGGGAGGGAGCGGATCGCGGAGTACGAAATTCACAGCCTCCTCACCTACTAGCGGGGTGTTGAAAAAATCGCTGTTTCATCCCAAATGACACCAATGTCCCCTTGGACACATGGTTGCAGCCGGCCAGGGAAAGAGAAAGCGGGGTCGAAAAAGTTTTTGGTCGGCTGAAGACGGTCGGCTTTTCCCGGAAGACCAGGCATCGAGGGGTGGATCGCGTCGACTGGATGTGCGGCTTCGGAGTTGCGGTTTACAACCTGATCCGCATGCGAAACCCGGCGGGGGCTCCCGCATGAAAACGGGAGCCCCCGGTAGGAGCGCGGCCGGGGGATTTTGGGGCCTTTGCCCCCTTCTCCTGTTTTCGCGGAAACCTGAACCAATTCTTTATGAAAATTTCAAGTGTTCGGCAGCCGCCGATACCCGATCCTCAGGTGAAGGGAATCCGGCGAGAGCGGGGGAGGCGCTGCAACGGCGCCCTTTGCTTGACCGGGCGGGCGAAAAGACTATAATCGCTCTTTTTCAGGAAAGGACTATTTCATGAATGTTCCAACGAAGCACGCCAAGCTCCTGGCGTGGGTACGGGAAGTGGAGCGCATGACGCAGCCGGACAGCGTGGTCTGGTGCGACGGGTCGAAGGCGGAGTACGACGCATTGATGAAAATCGCGGTGGACGGGGGGCTTGCCGTGCCGCTCTCCAGGCGCTCCAATTCGTTCCTGTTCCGCTCGGAAGCTTCCGATGTGGCGCGCGTGGAGAACCGCACCTATATTGCCTCCAGGTCCCAGGACGACGCCGGGCCGACCAACAATTGGATCGATCCCACCGAACTGAAGGCCACGCTCAAAAGGCTCTTCACGGGCTGCATGCGGGGACGCGTGCTCTACGTCATCCCCTTTTCGATGGGGCCGGTCGGCTCCCCGATCGCCAAGATCGGGGTGGAGATCACCGATTCCCCCTACGTCGTCACCAACATGCACATCATGACCCGGGTGGGGAAGCGGGTGCTGGAAGCGCTCGGCGACACGGGCGAGTTCATCCCCTGCCTGCACTCGGTCGGCAAACCGCTCCTCTCCTGCCAGGATGACGGCGGGCTCTGGCCCTGCGCCCCGATGGAGCGGAAGTACATCGCCCATTTTCCCGAGGAGCGGTCCATCTGGTCGTTCGGTTCGGGTTACGGCGGCAACGCCCTGCTCGGGAAGAAATGCCTGGCGCTGCGCATCGCCTCCGTCGTCGCCCGGGACGAGGGGTGGCTGGCCGAGCATATGCTCATCCTGAAGATCACCAGCCCCGAGGGCAAGGTCAAGTACGTCGCCGCCGCCTTCCCCTCGGCCTGCGGCAAGACCAACCTGGCGATGCTGGTCCCCACCATTCCCGGCTGGAAGGTCGAGACCATCGGCGACGACATCGCCTGGATGAAGCAGGGGAAGGACGGCCGCTGGCGCGCCATCAACCCCGAGGCGGGATTTTTCGGTGTCGCCCCGGGGACCTCGATGGAATCGAACCCGAACGCCATGCACACCATCGAGAAAAACAGCATCTTCACCAACGTGGCGCTCACGGAGGACGGCGACGTATGGTGGGAGAAGATCGGCTACGACGCCCCGGGCAAGCTCGTCGACTGGAAGGGGAACGACTGGGTCCGGGACCGGAATGACAATTCCCAGGCCCCGGCGGCGCATCCCAATTCCCGCTTCACCGCGCCCGCGGCTCAATGCCCCTCCATCGCCCCCGAATGGGAGGACCCCGAGGGGGTGCCGATCGACGCCATCCTCTTCGGCGGCCGCCGCCCGAGCATCGTCCCGCTGGTGACCCAGTCGTTCGACTGGAACCACGGGGTCTTCCTCGGGTCGATTATCGGGTCGGAGATCACCGCGGCGGCAATCGACGCCAATATCGGGCAGGTCCGGCGCGACCCCTTCGCCATGCTCCCTTTTTGCGGCTATCACATGGGGGACTATTTCGCCCACTGGATCCGGATGGGGAAGAAGACGCCCGCGGAGGCGCAGCCGAAATTCTTCATGGTGAACTGGTTCCGCAAGACGGCGGAAGGGAAGTGGCTCTGGCCCGGGTACGGGGAGAACAGCCGCGTCCTCAAGTGGATCTTCGAGCGCTGCGACGGCACCGGCCAAGGGGTGGAGACCCCGATCGGCTATCTGCCCGCGATGGACGCCATCGACCGGCCAGAAAATGTCCGGGCCGAGGAGATGCGGGAACTGCTCGCGGTGGACGCCGCCGGGTGGCGCCGGGAACTCGAGGACATCAAGGCCAACCACTACCCGAGGTTCGGGGCCAAGCTTCCCAAGGAACTGGCCCGGATGCTCGAGGAGATGGAAACCAGGCTCAAATAGGAGAACGCCATGAAAGACCACAATCCTCTCGCCGCGACGATGAACCGGGAACTCGCCTCGGGCGCGCCGCAGCTGCTGGCGATGCTGTCGGAGCGGGGCAAAGCCATCTATTTTCCCCACAAGGGGATCCTGGGGCAGACGGCGGAGGCGAAGGGGGTCGGGATCAACGCCACCATTGGAACTGCGTTCGAGAACGACGGGTCCCCGCTGACGCTCGAGTGCTTGGAGTCGATGGTCAACGTCCCCTCAGAGGCCTTTCTCTACGCACCCAGCTTCGGGCTGCCGAAGCTGCGGGAGGAGTGGGGCCGGCTGCTGGAGACCAAGAACCCCGGGCTCCGGGGGAAACGCTTCAGCAAGCCGGTGGTCACCGCCGCGCTGACCCACGCGCTTTCGGTCGCGGGCTATCTCTTCGTCGATCCCGGCGACGAGATCCTGATCCCCGACCTGTACTGGGACAACTACGAACTTGTTTTCGGCGAAACCTACGGCGCCGGCTTCAGGTTCTACAACACTTTCAAGGATGGGGGCTTCGACGTGGAAGCCTTCGCCCGCGCGCTGGGTGAGGGGGCGCCGGGCAAGCGGATCGTCCTGCTCAATTTCCCCAACAACCCGACCGGCTACACGCCGACGGAAGAGGAGTACCGCGCCCTGATCGCGGCGATCCGGGAGGCGGCGGAGGCGGGCAGCCGGGTGGTCGTGATACTCGACGACGCCTATTTCGGCCTGGTCTACGAGGAGGGGATCGCCCGTGAATCCCTTTTCAGCTCCCTGGCCGACCTGCACCCGAACGTGCTCGGCGTGAAACTCGACGGGGCCACCAAGGAGGACTACGTCTGGGGCTTTCGCGTCGGCTTCATCACCTTCGGTTCGTCGGGGGCGGCCGATTCGCACCTCAAGGTGCTCGAGGACAAGGCCGCGGGCGCCGTCCGCGGCACGATTTCCAACGCCCCGTGCCTGTCGCAGGCGATCCTGCTTGAGGCGTACACGGATCCCGCCTACGCCGCGCAGAAAGAGGCGAAATACCAAATCCTGGCCGAGCGGGTGCACGAGATCAAGGCGGTGCTCCGGGCGCACCCGGAATACGCCGACAGTTTCGACGTCATGCCCTTCAATTCCGGCTACTTCATGTGCGTCCGGCCCAAGGGGGTCGACCTGGAGGCGCTGCGCAAGGAACTGATCTCCGGTTACGGCACCGGTGTCATCGTGCTGGTCGGCCTCGTCCGGCTCGCCTTCTCCGCGGTTCCGACTGCGAAGATCGGCGAACTATTCTCCAACATCGACGCCGCCATCCGGAAACTGCGCGGCTAGGCGTTCCCGATCCGATTTTTGGAAACGCCTAAAACCCGCCGGACCCGGCGGGTTTTGTTTTGAGGGTCACCCGGTGGGCTTCCGGGAGCGGTCGGCATGGAAAAAGTTTTCATTCCAGCGGTTTTATTGTATCGTCTATGGATTGAAGGATATGGAAAAGGAACGGAATCCTTACCCGCAATTGTTCCGCCGTGGATAGAGATGGATCCCCGATTCCCCTCTTTGAGGGCGTGGGTGCCCAAATGCGCCGGGGAACCGGGACAGGAATCTTACTTTGAAAAGGAGAACGGCCTATGATGAATATACCGATGCACCGATTCAAGTACACCAGGCTTTCGAAAGACCAGGTGACGCAAAAACTCGCCGCCACCGCGGCCGGACCGAAGAGCGCGTCGCCGCTTTCGGGCGCGCTGGCCGGGAAGAGCCTCAAGATCGTGACCGACGGCGGTCCGGTCCTCAACTACACATTCAAGAGCGCCAACCGCTTGACCCTGGCCGAAGGGAGCGCCTCCGCCGTCGAGGCCGCCTACGGCGCGCTCGAACTGCAACAGATGGTTTTTTTCTCCCACATGGTCCCCGGGACCCTGAAGGGGTTCAACGTCTTCGTCGATCTCAAGAGCCAGCTCGTAACCGTCTTCGAGGTGTGGTTTGCGGGGGGCAAGGACCCGTCCGGGCAGGAACTTGACGACCGGGAAGTCCAGCGGCAGATCTGGTTCGGGTATGTCGACGTCGCCGGGAAAAAGGCCCCGGAGAAACGGCACCATTTCACCAACCGGCTCGAAGGCACCGGCATGTACTGGAAGCAGGACACCGGGATCGAAACCATCGACCTCTATCCCTCGATCGTCTCCTCCAACTTCATCGAGGTCACCCGGCACGCGGACGACCTCAGCTACTGCAGCCCGTCTGATTACATCCTGGTCAACGACAACCTGGTCATCTATGACCGGACCGAGTGCGAGTTTTCCGGCACCATGACTCTTTACCTCATCGACCTGTTCACCGAAACCCAGGTGGGGATGCGCCTCGGCTTCAACGAAAAGGACGAACTCGAATACTACATGTACCGGGGCAAGGGGAAGGTCGTCGGCCAGTTGACCTCGCTCGCCCCCTTCGATGAGCACGGCAAGTCGGTCAACCTGACCATGGGTGGAGCCCCGGCCAAGGGGGCCAAGAGCGCCCCGGCGGGCCCGCCTCCCAAGGGACAGCGCACCGTGTACCGCCCGGGCAGAACCTTCAAGAACATGACGCCCGAGGAGGTCCAGCGTGCGGCGGAGAAGAGCACCGTCACCTTCACCGGCGATCCCAACGCCCCCCAGCAGCAGGCGGGCATGATGGGGGGCCACCTCCTCCCCTTCAGCGAGTTGCTGATCGGCAAGAAGTTCACCCTCCGCTACGACAACGAGGGGCCCGGGTGGGAGTACGAGGTCCTCGACATCTATAACCTGCAGTGGCGCAAGGAGGGGACGGGCTCGTGGCAGAAGGAGACCTACCGGGCGTTCGAGGCGGACGAAAAACTGGTGTTTTTCGGCCATATCGTCACTGGAAGTAATCCTGTTGCCTGCCGCCGGATCGCCCTGGACCTGACCAATGGCCTGACCACGGCCATCCTCTCCCAGATGGGGACGGAGTATTACGGGAACGAGGTGTCCTACCGCGCCGTCTTCGGGGCCGCGGAAATGGCGGGGATCAATGCCCCGAGGTACGTGCGTCACTGCTTCACCGACGAACTGGTCGGTCGCGGGTTCACCCGCACCTATTCCGACCAGATGACGTCCATGCACCTGTACACCACGGCGCATTCCTCCTCGTGGACGATCTACACGGCGAACCAGACGCTGGGCATGCAGTGGTGCGCCCCGGCCATCTACGTGAAGCTGCGCGACGGCGTGTACATCTTCAACCTGGTCGAGGAAGCGTGCAACGGCGCCGAAACCTGCATCATCGAAAACGAGAAAACCAGGCGCGCCATCGGCTTCGGTTTTTCCGGGGGGGAACGGGGGGTGAGCTTCGGCCTGATCGGGGCGATCTCGCGCGACCTTGGGGGGTACGACATCCAGCACTACCTCGACCTGAAGGCGAAAGGAGTTTAGGATGACCAGCAATCACGGGAATCTGGAAACCGTGGGCGGCCGGCAGCCGGACGGCGGCCGCCGCTCTTTCATCCGCAAGGCGGGAGCCGCCCTGTCCGTGGTGGCGGCGTCGGCGGCGGCGGGGTTTTCCCGCACCTCCGCGCCCAACGAGGGCAGTGACCAGCTCGACCTTCTCAAGCGCCGGGTGGGAAACCTGGAGGACGCGGAAAACGTCCGCCGGCTGCACCGGGCCTACGAGTCGAGCCTCGACCGGGGCCGGTACGAAGAGGTGGTCAGCCTGTTCGCCGACGACGCCGAGGTGGTTTATGGCGGCAGCCTCTTCCGGGGGAGCGAGGAGGTGCAGCGCCTCTACTGCAACCAGTTCGCCGCCGGCCGCACCGGAAAAAAGATCGAACCGGCGCCGGGATTCGAGCCCGACCCGTCCGATCTGGAGCCGGTCGTCGAGGTCGCCGCAGACCGCCGGACGGCCTCCGGGCGCTTCCCCTTCTCCATGCAGGTGGGCGAGCCGATGGCGGGGGATTCCTCGCTGGTGGCGCTGGCGCGCCTGCACGGCGAGGGGATCGTGCGGCGGTGGGAACGCGGCAGCTGCACGCTGTCCTGCGTGAAAACCGACGCCGGCTGGAAGATCCGGCGCCTGGAATACCACACCACCCTCAAAGCCGACTACCGCCCCGGCCACGTCCGCGTATAACTGGGGACGGACCAGGGCAATTGATTGATTTTGTTTGAGATGTAAGCCTTCTGCGGCGGCTGCCCCAACGGCCGCCGTGGAAGGCGACCCCCGCCGGACCCGGCGGCGGCAAAATGACTTTGAGCCGTCGTCGGCCCGTGCTAATCTCTCAACGTTAATCCCTTATGCGCCTGTAGCTCAGTTGGATAGAGCAACAGTTTCCTAAATATCCCGGACCATATTTCGTAAACCACTGAAAACACGTATAAACCCCTAATTTATGAGGGTTTTAGAGTGTTTTTCTTTTCCTTCGTTTTTCTCGAGTTTTCCCCTGTTTTGTCGATAATTCCCCTACAGTTTTCACTACAGTTTTTTGGGCCGATATTGCGACTGTCTTCTGGGCTGATGCCTTTCTTCCCCTTGCCGGCAATTCCCCTACAGTTTTCACTACAGTTTTGGGGGCCAAGGCCTTTTTTCTGGACCTGTGGACCCTAGCAAGATTGCCGCAATTCGCATTGTGATAGCGGGCCTTTGGATTGTGGGCGATGAATACCTCATGACATCCGGGCCGGTCGCAAAGCTTGATATGCTGCTTTTCCGAAACCTGGTTCATTGCAAACATGATCCCAAGAGCCGCGGTTAGGGAGTCGAAGCTATAGTCCATCTTCCAGCCATTGTCATAATTAAGGCGAATCCCGACACCATCAGCATATAGGCCGCCCAGGTGGCTTGCCGATGTCTCCGATGATGGATGGGGGGGATCCCCCTTGAGCTTGATGTTGTGGTATTCGCTCCAATCCTGGGCTTTTCCCCACATCCAATCAAAAAAATCGTCGAGGGCGTGGGCGCCCTCAGCGGATTGGCGGATATCTGAGACAATTTCTGAATAGAGCTCATCGTAGTAGGGTTCGAGCGTCGGATTTCCTTTGTCGTTTTGTCTTCCCGGTACCTTTGCCCTTTCCCCAAATCTCAGGGGGCCGTCTTCAAGAGACATAAGAGGCGTAGCCCAAGAATCGGCAGGATCATCCGGCATGTTATAGGTCTCCCGCTTTGTCCACGAATGCCCGCGAATGCCAAACATCCCCCATTTTTTACAGAATTCGACTATTCTCGATGCCTGCAGCATTTTTTCTTTGCGATAGCGGCTGATCACCTCATCATCCGGCAGGCACTGCCACTCAGTGCTCGTTTCCAATACTTCATACGCCCATCTTCGTTTCTTGAGCGAACTGAGCATATCGAGGAAATCCCTCAAAACCGCCGAGGAATGATCGAAGGGGCGGTACCAATCCCTGAAGACCGCATCCGCGCTTGGGGTAATAAAGAACTCTGGATAGTTTTCATACCAAACAATTCTTTCGCCCGCTCGAATTGCCCGTTGCCTTGTGCCCTGTTGCTGGAACTTTTCAATGACGGTGTATTTGCTAAAGCGCGGCCATGTTCCGCTTCCAGTCATCAAGCCAAGTAGTTTAATGACTGGCTGGTTCCCCTGAAGGTTGTTCATCCCGGCCCTCCAAATTTGTAATGGTCTGTTGCGGGTGACACGTGCAAATACATTACGCTAATATCACTCCATCAAGCAAGCAACATTTTGATGGAGGGAGCAATGGAAAAGCTAACAACCAACGACGCGGCCAAGATCCTGGGTAAGGCCGGGGCGACGGTTCTTTATTACGAGCGAACCGGCAAGCTGAGCGCCGAGCGCACAAAGAGCGGGCTTCGCCTGTTCGACCGCGCCGAGGTGGAAGCACTCGCAAAGACTCTCAGGAAAAGGGCCAATGGCTAATCGCAGACCACCAAAGAAACTGGCGGGGAAGTGTACCGGGCGACGACAGCTTGCCGGGCAGATCCTGGACGCCAGGACGGCGGCGAACCTCTTTGGAGGAACGGAGCGGCTCTGGTACTCCCGGGCGGCGCGGGGAATCGTCCCCTTCCGCAAGTGGGGCGGTCGGCTGGTGTTTCTGCGGAGCGAACTGGAAGAATTTTTCGCTGAGACCCTGCCGGGGGTGACACTGGCCGAAGCCAAAGCCAATATTGCGGCTCGGGGGTGGACGGAATGAATAGCCCATTGGACACTTTCCGATCCCTCAACGGCTTCCAGCAAACGGGCGAGAACCAATATCAGGCCCGATGTCCGGCACACGACGATCGTACCGCCTCGCTCTCTATCGGCACCGGACAGGATGGGAAGGCCCTGGTGCATTGCCACGCCGGGTGCAGCACTGAAGCTGTTGTGACGGCAATGGGTATCACCACGAAAGACCTTTTCCCCGCCAACGGCAACGGATCCGGGAAGCGGGTGGTGGTCGCCACCTACGACTACCGAGACCTGGACGGCACCCTTCTTTACCAGGTGGTGCGGTTCAAGCCGAAAGAATTCCAGCAGAGACGGCCCGCGGGTGGTGGCTGGGACTGGTCCGTAAAAGGGATAAAAAGGGTGCCCTACCGGCTCCCGGAACTGAAGGCGGCGGACTCCATCTTCATAACCGAAGGCGAAAAGGACGCCGACGCCCTGCAGGGGATCGGTCTCACGGCTACCTGTAACGCCGGGGGCGCGGGGAAATGGCCGGATGAACTGGACCAGTATTTCCGCCCGGAGCAGGAGGTGGTCATCATACCCGACAACGACGAACCCGGACGAAAGCACGCGGAGCTTGTGGCTGGTCACCTGCACCCGAAGGTGGAATCCGTCAAGATCCTGCGCTTAGAGGGGCTCCCGGAGAAGGGGGATGTTTCCGATTGGCTCCAGGGCCGGGACCCGGAGGGGGCGGCGGAGGAACTGTGCAAGCTGGCCGAGGGGGCGCCGGAGTGGGATCCGGGGGCTGAGGAGCACCAGGGGAAATCAGTCGCGGTGGAACCGTCTATGGTGTTCCGTCCGGCGAATGACATCATGGCTGAACCCCGGACGGCCGAAATTGTCTCCGGTATCGCCTGGGCGAACTGTCTTACGACCTTCACCGCTGAGAGTGGCACTGGAAAGACATTCTGCCTGTTATCCATTGCCGCAGCCGTCAGCGACGATAGCCACTGGTTTGACAGGCAGGTTTCGCCCGGTTCTGTGGCGTATGTCAGCTTTGAGGGCGACGCCATTGGGGTGCGGCTCCGGGCTATTCGCGAGGTTCAGGGGCGTGAACTACGGAATGTTTACGTCGTGAGGGCTTCTCAACCATTATCCCCCATGATTAACAAGGAAAGAGTCGAAACTCCTTCCCCTGGCGAGCTTATTCTGCGGGAGGCCCTGGAAAACCTGCGAGACTCGCTCTCCGGTTCCGGGTTACCACCAATCAAGCTGATTATAATCGACACCATCCGGGCATCAATGTCCGGTTCCGAAGACAGCAGCGAGACCGTGAGCGCCTATCTGCGGGCCGCGCGGCGTGTCGCCTCAAGTGCACCAGGCGCGGCCGTTATCCTTGTTCACCATACCGGCTGGCAGGACGGCGACAACACGCGTAAGCGGGAGCGTGGCTCATCCGCATTTCGGGGAAACATTGACGGGACGGTCTACCTGGAACGGCCCAAATCCGACGCGGAAGACGCCTGTGGGCGACTGATCCTCCAGGCTGTCAAGGCGAGGGACTGCGAACTGGCGCCGCCTCTGTACTTGGTTCGTAGGTGCGTCACGCTGACGGCCACAGCCGAGGAGGCTGCTACCGGGAGACCCGTCACCTCGTGCGTAATCGAGCGCGATGGATCGACACCACAGGACCGACAGGTGGCTGAGGCTGCAGAGCACCAGGAGATCGACCTGCGGATCTTACGGGTTATCGCTGAGCGATCGACGACGGCAACGTCGAAGGACTCCATCCGGCTCGCTACAGGACTGAAACGCGACCTGGTTTATGAGGCCATAGAACGCCTGATCTACCGGAACTGGATACGCCCACCCGAACGACAAAGGCAACCATATACCGTCACCGATCTCGGAATGGCCGCCCTTGAGGAGGCAAAAGGATCGAGTCATCCCGAGTCGTCCCGAGCAGTCCCGAGCAGTCGTCCCGAGTGAGTGAGTCGTCCCCCCCCTATGGGGGGACTCACTCGCTGCAGGTGACTCAGCTGAAGTCGTCCCGAAATACTCCGAGAAAGGCGAATGAACAACGAATTGCAGGAGACGGGCCTGGAGCACAAGCCATACGCCTGGAAAACCTCCGCGGAAATTACTACTGGTGGGGGGGGGGGGGAGCCTATGCGCGGCTCCCCGAATTTGACAAAAGTTGACACCTATACGCGGGAAACCACAGTCGGCAAGTGCCGCAAGGTGACGGACCAGGAGAGTGAGCCGCTCATCAAGTGGGCACGGAGGACGATGGAGGGTTACCGGGCCTGGCGGGCCTCCGATCCCAAAGTGCCCATAAACATACAATAAAGTTCAATCCTAAAAAGAGGGCCGTCTTTAAAGCTGCCGGTATGCGTGCGAAATCCAAAGAACTGGGGATCATTGGGCCGCTAGCGCCCGTCCTGGGGCGTCTGGCAGGGATTATTGCCCATTTTAGGCTCCACATTCGCCGGGTTATCGCTGGGATCAACAACTGAGTCGCTGTTTGTCTTTGCCATTTCATTGGAGGAAGCATGGATAGCCAGGATTTGTCCAATACCGCACCATCGCCATCCCGGACCCCCTCGCAGGTGATCGCGGGAGCCGACCGGAATCTTGCCGCGTCCATTGCTCAATTGGAGGCGATCAAAACCTATCTGGTCGCAGCGGGGGAAGCTTCGGGATCCAGCATTCTGGACCTCAACGATTTCACCTGCTCATTTCAGACCCTGCTTGAGCCGATCATCCAGACCGTTGAGGATGCCCGGGCGGCCGTCCAGGCCCTCGCGAAGG
>Ga0123335_1002975_pt1 | contig 24382 bp, 24 predicted proteins | sample BiotimSIPDNA_2_FD_89707 | JGI IMG/M metagenome (GOLD analysis project Ga0123335, IMG submission 89707) | Anaerobic biogas reactor microbial communites from Washington, USA - Biogas_R2 time_0 SIP DNA | ecosystem: Engineered > Bioreactor > Anaerobic > Unclassified | place: Washington, USA...
AGATGTGTCGAGAAGAAATGGTATATATCAGGAGATCAGCAGACGTCACACACACCGGATGAGCCGTAGCAACAGCTGATAATCAGGCGAATTGCTGCGGTCAGTTATGACAGTGCCTTGTCACAGTCACTCAAAAACGGTAAAATGAACAAGCATGTTTCGATCGGCTAAACGATCTGTGATCACGTGTAAGCATCACAGCAGGAGGTCATTTATGAGTCAAGCAGACAACCCCAACCAATCCGGTTCATCACCAAAAGATCCGGCCAGGAATGCAAATCAAAGCCATTCCAATCGGAACAAGCGAACCTATCGTCAATTTGGTCCGGAAACATCACAGAAAAGTTCCGCCAATCAAAGAAGCACGTCGCCTAATGAGCGATCCGGCAATGAGCGGTCCAGACCGGTTGAACAAAACCGTCCACCGAAAAACAATCAAAACACAGCGGCTGATCGGACGCAGAGACAGCCTCAGGCAGGTTCGCAGTCAAACAGATCGTCCAGTCGTTCCCGGAATAAAAGAAACAACCGCAGCAGATCACAAACTCCAGCTAACCAGAATCGTCCGGTTGCGGCGAGTAATACACAGCACGACCGCCCGTCGGGTCCGGCTGGCACAGAGATCAAACACCCGGAAAATCGATCCAATCAGACAGTAAAAACCCAGACGCCGAATACTCAGCAAAACCAGGCGGTTAAAAATCAGCAGCCCCGTCGCAAACGTTCATCAAACAGACCTGCTCAGCACGCATCAGATTCGAACAGATCAGCCAGATGGGAAAAAAAGATTCTGGCCGAAGAGACTTATGAAGATATTCGCAGGGATATAGACCGGATCGAAAAAGAGATCTGGCTCGAAATTGCCGGACTGCATACCATCAAACTGGATGCCTGAAATCCGGAAATATCCTGAAGTGCCTGTTAACGCCTTTGCCTCTGGAAGGATGCCGTGATGGATTATACCGATCAGAATCAGCGTCCATTGCTGGAAGCCCTGTATGCATACGCCGCGGAAAATCGAATCAGCTGGCACATGCCGGGACATAACAACGGGGAAGCCTGGCCACTTTCTTTTCGCGGGAATCTGGCATCTATTGATACAACCGAATTAGCTGTGACCGATGATCTCAATCATCCGGAAGGGCCGGCAAGGCATGCAATGCTGCTGGCGTCGAAGGCATTCGGTTCGGGATACACCCGATTTTTAACATCAGGATCAACAACGGCGATTCAACTGCTGCTGGCCGCAGCAGTTGGCACAGACGGCAAAATGCTGGTCGCCCGAACCTGTCATCAATCCGTCGTTCACGCAGCTGCCTGTTTAAATATTGAGCTGATTTTGTTCCATCAGACCGGCTATCCTGAGCATGAGAATCAGCTTCATCCGAAATTCTCGCTGTTTCCCCAGGCGACCCAAAGAGATGTGGAAGTGGCAATGGATGAAAATCCGAACTGCCGGACGGTCTGGCTGACATCACCGGATTATTATGGGAATTGTGCAGCTATCAGACAAATCGCTGATTGTGTTCATCAACGAGGCGGCCGCCTGCTGGTCGATGAAGCTCACGGAGCTCATTTCTGTTTTGCAGAGGGACTACTGCCTCCGTCAGCGCTGAAATCCGGCGCCGATGCCGCTGTCCAAAGCGGACACAAAACGCTGCCCGTCCTGACAGGCGGTGCCCTGCTTCACATCAGTCAGGATGCATTGGACAATGGATCACTACCTGCAGAAGAGGTTGACCGGCTGCTGCCGGTTTTTCAGTCGTCAAGTCCGTCTTTCCCGATCGCTGCCAGTCTGGATTATGCTCGATCCTCTATGGTTGAGGAAGGGAGAGAGCGTGTACTTGAGCAGCTTGCGCTGTTCGTGAATTTTGGTCTTGATCTGGATCCTCGGCTGATTTGCCGGCCGGAACGAACCTCGTTATCTCTATCAGCACAGGGTATTGATTATGACCCTTTACGCCTGGTCGTGACCACGCGGGAACCTGCTTGGCTGTTCGTCGTAAAAGCATTGGCGGCTCAGCTTCACCGGTTGAAAATGGATATTGAGTACGCAGATCTGACGCGTCTTGTTTTGATTCCTTCTCTGTGGCAGACCCGAGAAAACTGGCAGCTGCTGGCGAGCGTTCTCAATGAATCCGTGCGTTCGCTGTCGTTTCAGTCGACCGAAGGCCTGCAACAAGGAACAAAATTGATGGAACTTGAAGAGAAGTGGCGAAATTTTTTGCCGCCACGCAGCGCAGATCGATCGCTTACTGCTCGCGAAGCCCTGCTTGGCAAACAAAAACGTCAGTATGTTCCGCTATCTGAATCAGCCGGCTATTATGCAGCCAGGCCACTGGCTCCTTATCCGCCTGGGGTACCGATCATCTGGCCGGGCGAACGGATCGATGCTGAAGCGGTTGATTTTATGACGGTATTGTTGGAGAATAGCATCAGCATCAGTGGGATGACGAACGATCAGGTGCCCGTCATCATGTAATCTTTTCATCAGGAGCGTATATGTTGTATAATGAATCCAGGACAACGCACACAGATCCGTTATCATCGCCTGCCCGAGGTCGGTTGATTACATTTGAAGGCATTGATGGTTCCGGCAAATCAACACAGATTGACCATTTGTCCCGATCGCTTACGGCTTCAGGCCACCAGATCATGGTTTTGAGGGAACCGGGCGGGACTCGGATAGGTGAATCAATCCGAAGTATTTTGCTGGATCGGTCAAACACAGACATGTGTATGGAAGCTGAACTGCTTTTATTTGCCGCAGCCAGAGCACAGATTGTGCAGGAAGTGATTGTACCGGAACTGGAAGCGGGACGATGGATCATCTGTGATCGGTTCGCTGATTCAACAACTGCCTACCAGGGTTATGGACGACAACTGGATCTGGCCGTTATTGCTTCACTGAACCAACTGGCTGTGGGATCATGCAAACCGGACATGACGATTTGGCTGGATTTGCCTGTTGAAACGGCACTGGAGCGGCTCGCTCAGCGCGAACGAAAACAGGATCGCATGGATCAGGAAAATATTGCATTCATGGAACGGACACGCGAAGGCTATCGACAGCTGGCTGATGCAGAACCCGATCGAATCGTCCGGATGGATGCGACACAATCAGAAAAAGAGCTTGCTGAAATGATTTACCGCACAGTAAGGGAGGACCTAAGCACATGAAACTCATATTTGCTATTGTACACGACGAAGACAGCCCGCGGCTCATGGCGGAACTGAACCGGGCAGGTTACCGGGTCACCAAACTCAATTCGACTGGCGGATTTCTCCGCTCCGGCAACACAACGCTCATGATCGTGGTAGACGACGACCAGCTCGACGATGTGCTTTCGATCATCAGAAAATATTCCAGCAGCCGACAGGCAGCCATTAACACCAATGTCACACCTTCGTCAATGGGCGGGTCATATATACCCTATCCAGTCGAGGTGATGGTCGGTGGCGCAACTGTGTTTGTGCTGAATGTGGAACATTTCGAGAAAATGTAGCATGTTCCATACCATTATTGGTCAAGAGGAAACAAAGCAGCGCCTCGGTCATGCTCTGACAAGCAATCCGGGGCATGCTTATATCATGACAGGACCTCGCGGCGTTGGACGCAAAACCATCGCCCGGGCCTTTGCAGCCGGATTGCTTTGTGAAAATCCGGATATGAACGGTGCGTGTGGCCAGTGCCCGTCGTGCCGCTATTTTCAAAACAGCAGCCATCCGGACTACAGGGAAATTCTGCTGACAGGCAAAGAGAAAGTCATACCGGTTGAAACCGTTCGCCAGCAGATCAGCGGCGATCTCCACCTGCAGCCGCACCTGGGGCGTCGAAAAGTGTTTTTAATCACAGCGGATGATCTGAATGAACAAGGTCAGAACGCGTTGCTTAAATCGCTTGAAGAACCGCCTGAGCCAGTTGTGTTTTTGCTCACTGCGCTCAGTGCTGACCATCTGCTGCCGACAATCGTCTCACGAGCGGTTGTCTGGCCTGTCCGCCGCAGCAAACCGGAAGATCTTGAACAGATATTGCACATGAAAGGATTTGACGAAGGTCCTGAAACCGCTTTTTATATCGCATTCAGCGGCGGAATTCCAGGCATTGCCGTTGAGATGGCCGCCAGTGACTGGTTTGCTGATCTGAGACAGGAAACCATTCAGTTCTTTTTGGATATTCCGACGATCAGCCGGGCTGATCTCTTGACAGACGGCTATGCTTTCCTTGACAATAATCGTCAGCGTATGCCAGATTTGCTGGATATACTTGAAAGCCTGATTCGTGATTTGCTGGTACTGCCGGTTTCCAGATCGACTGACAGATTGATCAACGCCGATCAGGCGGTCGTGTTGAAACGATTTCTCCAGTTTTGGCAGGACGAGAAGACTGCCAGAACCCATCTGACCCGGTCGCACGAAGCCTTGATGGCTGCCCGGCGCGGCCTGTCGGTCAATGCCAGCTTTGAAGGGCTGGCTTGTCAATTAATGCTCGCCTTGCGAAAGGAGCTTAAACATGCCTAAAGTTGTTGGTATCCGGTTTCACGGAACCGGAAAAACCTATCATTTTGACCCGGGATCACATGATCTTCACAAAGGTGATGCTGTGATCGTTGAGACCAGTCAGGGAATAGAGTTTGGTATTGTGTCCGACGATACCATCGAATTACCGGAGGAAAAACTGGCGGCACCGCTGAAAACAATTCTGCGGCTCGCTGACGCTGACGATCTGATCCGCTATGATGAAAACACACAAAAAGAAAAGGAAGCTTTCCAGATCTGTCAGGAGAAGATCGAGACACGAGATCTTGACATGCATCTCGTCAACGTCGAGTGCACATTTGACGGACGGAAGATCATATTCTATTTCACCGCAGACGGACGAATCGATTTTCGTGAGCTTGTCAAGGATCTGGCATCTGTTTTTCACACACGGATCGAATTGCGTCAAATAGGCGTACGTGATGAAGCCAGGATGATCGGAGGCCTGGGTGTTTGCGGGCGGGAGCTTTGCTGTCGTTCGTATCTGACAGATTTTGTACCTGTTTCGATTAAAATGGTAAAAGCTCAGAATTTATCGATGAACCCGGCTAAAATTTCCGGCGCCTGCGGCCGGCTCATGTGCTGTCTCAAATATGAACATGCCGCCTATGAGGATGTAACCAAGAGGATGCCGCGTCGAGGAACTGTTGTCACAACAGATGAGGGCAGGGGTACGATCGAGTCCGTCAATTTATTACGTGAAACAGTAACCGTCCGCCTTGACAAAGGCGGCGATGCCGATCTGCTGACACGACCCTATAATGAACTGGTCATTGGAGAAGGACGGATGCCAAAAAGCGATCGTCCCCAACCGGAGCATCAACAGGAGAAGGTACCGGTCAAATCCGAAGCCGTCGCTGATCAGTCTGAACAGTCGAACAAGGTGGAAAAGAAAAGCCGGAAACGACGTTCCGGACGAAGAAGAAGCGGGCGGCCCCGAAAAAAGAATCCGGAGACGCCTTCCGGTGATGCTGTCTGAACTGGAATAAGAGCCGGACGATGACTAAGCGCGATGACCGGGTGCAACTTGCCCCCGGGTCTGGTGAATGATAAAATGACCTGGAATGGGAGGTGACATAATGGCTTATCGTATAACAGACGCCTGTATTTTATGCGGTGCTTGTGAAAGTGAATGTCCGACAGAAGCGATTTCTGCCGGTGATACTCAGTATCATATCGATCCTGAAACCTGCATCGATTGTGGTGCTTGTGAAGCTGTCTGTCCGACAGGGGCGATCTTACCCGGTTGATTGAGTTTTCTTGAAGCAAGAAAGAGGATGTTCACAGAGAACATCCTCTTTTCTAAACGATATTACCAGAAAGGCTTGGTATGCTACAGTCCGTTACTGATCATGAATCTGTTTCTGGAAAGCCGGCGGTCCTTCAGCCCGGTGTTCTGACGCTTGTCGGCACGCCGATCGGCAATTTGGATGACCTTTCTCTGCGTGCGGCCGCGGCGTTATCTGAGGCAGATCTGATCGCGGCTGAGGACACGCGTCGAACCCGTCAGCTTCTGAATCATCTGGGTATTAGGAAAAAGCTGATCAGTTATCATCAGCACAATCTGCGTCAGCGTCAGTCATACCTGATCGATCAGCTCAAGGCAGGATGCCGCCTGGTGCTGGTTTCTGACGCAGGAATGCCCGGCATCTCAGATCCTGGTTCTGAACTGGCTGCTGCCTGCCTGGACGAGGATATTCCCGTATCAGCGATACCCGGTCCGACCGCATTGATTACAGCTCTTGTTGTGTCCGGGCTGGACACAAATCGTTTTGCCTTTGACGGGTTTTTGCCTGTTTCAGGACAGAAAAGGAAAAACGCTGTTCGTGATCTCCAACGTGAGACAAGAACGATCCTGCTGTATGAAGCACCCCATCGCTTAAGACAGACGCTTAAGGATCTTTTTGCAAACGGGTTGGGGGAGAGGCGGATCGCAGTGGTCCGCGAACTGACCAAACGGTTCGAGACGATCCTCCGCATGACGGTCGAAGAAGCTCATCAAACCATACAGGATGACATGATCCGCGGCGAATATGTGCTGGTTTTGGAAGGGCTGGACGCATATGAATCTCGCGTTCCGCAGACAGATCGTACGGACGATGAACCTGACAGGGACCTGGAACTGATCCAATCCATGCTGCAGGAAAATCGATCTGTCCGTGATATCGTCCGAATAATCGCCGGGCAGAGCCGTCGCAGCCGGAATGCGTTATACCAGCTGGCGCTGCAAACTGAAAGAGAACAGAAAAACACCACAAATAAAGCATGACAGGCCGCTGCCCGACGTGTGATCTGCCCGTCTGGTTGGCGATCGTCCCTGATCCTGCTATAATGGCGGATGAATCCTATCATAACGGCAGTGACATCAGAAAGACCAGGAGGGATGCGTTTTGAAACCGACATTCTACATTACGACTCCGATATACTATCCCAGTGACAAATTGCATATCGGCCACTCTTACACGACGGTAGCAGCCGATGCGATGGCACGCTATAAACGCCTCCAGGGCTTTGATGTCATGTTTGTCACCGGTTCCGATGAACATGGTCAGAAAATTCAGCGGCTTGCTGAGGGAAGAAACGTATCTCCAAAGGCGTACGTTGATCCGGTTGTCGCGAGCATCAAGGAGTTATGGTCTTTGCTTAACATCTCCTATGACCGCTTCATCCGGACGACAGATCCGGAACACGAGGCGGCGATCCAGTATATTTTTCAAAAACTGTACGACCAGGGAGATATCTACAAAGATGAATATGAGGGCTGGTATTGCACGCCATGCGAGGCCTTCTGGACAGAAACACAGCTTAATGACCACAAATGTCCGGATTGTGGGCGGCCGGTTGAACTAACAAAGGAGGAAAGCTACTTCTTCCGTTTGTCGCGCTATCAGGATCGGCTGATCGAATTGTTTGAAAATCAGCCTGACTTCGTGCAGCCAGCCAGCCGGGCTAATGAAATGCTGAACAACTTTTTGAGACCGGGTCTGGATGATCTGTGTGTTTCGCGAACAACCTTTAACTGGGGCGTCAAAGTCCCGTTCGACCCGAAACATGTTGTTTACGTCTGGATTGACGCGTTATCCAACTACATCACCGCTTTGGGATATCCGGAAACAACCGATGCATTCAAACGATACTGGCCAGCCGATATTCATCTGGTCGGCAAAGAGATTATTCGCTTTCACACGATTATCTGGCCGGCAATGCTGATGGCACTGCAGATTCCACTGCCCAAGAAAGTATATGGTCATGGCTGGCTGCTGTTTAAAGACGGAAAAATGTCAAAATCGCGTGGCAATGTCGTTGACCCCGTCATCCTCTGCAGACGCTATGGAGTCGATGCGATCCGCTATTTTCTGCTGCGGGAAATCCCGTTCGGTGCTGACGGTAATTTTTCAAACGAGGCTCTCATTAACCGGATTAATTCTGACCTGGCAAATGATCTGGGTAATCTTGTGAGCCGAACCACGGCAATGATTGACCGCTATTTCCCAGAAGGGTTGCCAGCGCAGCGGACCGAAGAGGCAGGAGATCGTGAGCTGCAACAAACCTGCGGACAGTTGAAAGGCCGTGTTGAAGCCGCGATGGAACAGCTGCAGTTCAGTCAGGCGCTTTCTGAAATTTGGCTCGTAATCAATCGGAGCAACAAGTATATTGACGAGACGACGCCCTGGATACTGGCCCGGTCAGACGAAAACCGGTCACGTCTGGCAGCGGTGTTGTTCAACCTCGCGGAGGCCATCCGGATCATCTCGATTTTGCTGCAACCGTTTATGCCGGAGACGCCGAAACAGATCTGGACTTTTCTCGGACTTACAGATCCGAATTTGACAGACTGGTCATCGGCTGAGGAATTCGGCTTATTCCGATCGACGGGCATTACAAAAAACAAGCCGATTTTTCCACGACTTGATCTGGATAAAGAACTGGAAGGACTGGGTGAAGAACTAAATCAGCCCACACAGCCTGAAACAACAGACATACAAGACGAAAAGCAGGCTGTCGAGCCGGAATGGATTGAAATCGGCGACTTCGCGAAAGTCGATCTGCGAATCGGACGGATCGTACGTTGTGAAAAAGTGTCGGGTTCAGATAAACTGCTTTGCTCTCAGGTTGACATGGGCGGAACCACCCGCCAGATTCTGTCAGGCATTGCCGCTGACTACCAGCCTGAAGACTTGTTGAATCGTTTGGTCGTAGTGGTAACCAATCTGAAACCGAGAAAGATTCGGGGACTCGTATCAGAAGGCATGCTGTTGTGTGCAGAGTCGGAAAGCGAGTGTCGTCTCCTGACGGTGGACGGGACGATCGAGCCTGGCTCACAAGTTCGCTGACAACCATGGCACATAAAGAAACTGACAAACAGCCCGCGGACTCAGTCGCAGCGGAAATGATCTGGTTTGACTCACATGCTCATTTACAGGACGAGGTGTACGATAAAGACCTGCAATCTGTGCTGGATCGAGCGGAACAGGTGGGTGTCCGGCAGATCCTGTTGCCCTCGTCCAGTCTCGACGATGCGAAAAGGGCTGTTGCGCTGGCCCGCTCCGATCGGCGACTGGTCTGTGCTGTCGGCTGTCATCCACATGAAGCACATTCATTTAATCTAGATGAAATTGAGCCATGGCAGACATTGATCGATCAGAAAAGTCAGACGCGGATCGTTGCCGTTGGCGAAATCGGCCTTGATTATCATTATGATTTTTCGCCGCATGAAACACAGCAGGCAGTCTTTCGCAGGCAGCTTGAGTGGGCTTCTCACTGGGATCTGCCGGTGATCATCCACAACCGCGAGGCAACGCTCGATTGCCTGCGCATGCTTGATCAGGCAGCTGCTGATGGTTTTCTGAGAACGAATCCGGGTGTCTTTCACTGCTTCTCAGGCAGTGTGGAAACCGCTAAAATTGTTTTGGAGATGGGATTTTATTTGGGTTTTGACGGACCGGTTACTTTTAAAAATGCCAGGAAGACGATTGATGTCGTGTCGATCTGCCCATCAGACCGTCTGCTGATCGAAACAGACAGCCCATATTTGACGCCCGAACCATACCGGGGGCGGCGTAACGAACCGGAATTTCTTCCTTTGATCGGCTCGCGAATTGCACAGATAAGAGGCGTATCGGTTGAGACCATCGCTTCAGAAACAACCCAAAATGCATGCAGGCTCTTTGAACTTTGATCACCGGACACCGTGTAAATACTCATTCAAATGATTCAAAGCACTGTCACGAAAGAAAACGGGAAAGTCGCCAAAACAACTGATTTATGGTTTCAGAAACACTGTTGACAAGGTCTTTGGTTTCGATTATACTTTCACTTGCGCTCCAAAGAGTGCAAAGGGATTGGGAGCTTAGCTCAGCTGGGAGAGCATCTGCCTTACAAGCAGAGGGTCACAGGTTCGAGCCCTGTAGTTCCCACCATTAAAATGGCGCAGTAGTTCAGTTGGTTAGAATGCCAGCCTGTCACGCTGGAGGTCGAGGGTTCGAGCCCCTTCTGCGTCGCCAAATTGCCCAGATAGCTCAGTCGGTAGAGCAGTGGACTGAAAATCCTCGTGTGGCTGGTTCGATTCCGGCTCTGGGCACCAAGATCCGGTTCTGGAGCTGAGCCGGGTCTTTTTAATCGCTGAACGGGATTCGCCGCTTCAACGATTCGCGGCTACAACAAGCTACAACAGTCGCTGCAGACCTGCTTGTCAACGACTGCCCGATATGGTAAAATGGCCCATGCTGCCGGATTGTCTGATTGATACCGGCTGGAGGTATGCAATATGAATGGTTTTGTCATTGTACTCGCAGTTTTGAATATTATCATCAGTCTCGGGCTGGTCATCCTGGTTATTTTTCAGGAAGGCAACGCAAAGGGACTGGGTGCCATCAGCGGCGGTGCCGATACTTTTTTCGGCAAATCAAAAGGCCGCAGCATGGATCGCATTCTGAAGAAGTTGACGACGCTGGCAGCCGGATTGTTCGGAGCGTTTACAATTATACTGTATCTGCTGACGGGACGCGGCTGATCGGAGTCATCTCCTGACCGAAATGAATGTTTAGACCGGAAATCCGACAGAGGCGCAGCAAACCTCTGTCTTTTATTTTCCAGGTCAGCTCGTCTGATCTGGCAGAACGCTGGTCACAAACGGCTGCAACTGGTCAATCAGGTTTTGATCAATATCCCGGTGAATGGTTACGGTTACGGGTTTCGTCAGGTCCAGGCTCAGAAGACCCATCATCGATTTGGCGTCAACAACATACCGTCCGGAAGAGAGATCGACTTCACAGGGAAAAGTATTGGCGATTCTGACGAAATCCTTGACGTCACTGATTGACTGAAGTCTGATGTGTATGTGTTTCATAATTCCTCCCTGCCAATTCGGCTGAATGATCCATAAATCGGAACGACGGACAAGCCTGCCGGATTCAGCAGACACGACTTGTGGTGTGTATCAGAATTGTCTATTGTTCTGCAGCGTTTGTCAATATTGATGAAATATCAGATAATCTGAGACGGGATAGATGAAAGGAAAGGTCGGTTAATGAAAGCAAAGCGTGTATCATGCCAGACACTCGGCTGTAAAACGAATCATTATGAGACAGATGCCATCCGGATGCAGTTTCTGGCTGCCGGTTATGAATGGGTTCCGTTCTCCGAACCGGCAGATGTCTATCTCGTCAACACGTGTACGGTAACAGCTGAAGCGGACCGCAAGTCAAGGCAGATGCTGAGACGGGCCAGAAAGCATAATCCCGACGCGCTGGTGGTAGCGATCGGCTGCCAGGTAGAGATCGGCGATGCCGCTAACTGGGCTGATCTGACGATTAACAACCGTCAAAAGGGAGATGTCTGCCGCATCGTTTCGACTCACCTGTCAACCGGGGAGGATCGTTCAGTTGATCAGATGGTGAAGGACGCAGACCCGGATCATGCCGTGTATAATGAATTGGGACCAGTCATGGACCAGACAGAGACACGTGCCTTGGTTAAAATTGAAGATGGCTGTAATCAGTTTTGTTCTTACTGCGCGATCCCTTTTGCGCGCGGACGTGTCCGGAGCCGCTCAAGAGACGAGATCATCCGTGAAACAACAGCGCTGGCAGAACATGGCTTTCAGGAAATTGTCCTGACGGGTATTCATATCTGTTCGTTTGGTTCAGACCTCGGTCAGGCACCGCACGCCTTGTCAGAACTTGCTTTGGACCTGTCGGCCATACCAGGAATCGCGCGCATCCGTCTTGGTTCTCTGGAGCCTGGATATATCACGCCGGAGTTTGTCAGACTCGCTGTTCAAAACAAATCATTGTGCCCGCATTTTCATCTGTCACTACAAAGCGGCAGTGATGATATTCTGGAGAAAATGAACCGATCCTATCGGACGGACGTCTTCAGAACGACGGTTCAAATGCTGCGATCAAATTTTGATGATCCGGCTATCACAACGGATGTAATCGTCGGATTTCCCGGAGAAACAGATGAACACTTTCGGGAAAGTCTGTCTTTTTGTCGGGAAATGGCTTTTTCGCGGATGCATGTCTTTCGCTATTCTGAACGCAGGGGGACTGCTGCTGCACGCATGAAAGAACAAGTGCCTTCGACGATACGAGCAGCACGATGTCAGGAAATGATGGCACTGGCTGACGAACTGGCAGCTTTGTATCAGCAGCGGCAGATTGGCAGGATACTCGATGTGATTGTTGAGCAATCGCTGGAGGACGGCCGTCTCGAAGGATACTCTGCCAATTATCTTCCGGTTCGCTTTGACAGTCCCGTTCCACTTGTAAAAGGAGATCGGACGACCGTCCGCATCCTGAACCGGACAGCAGAATTTTTGCACGGAACACAGACAGGACCGGTGTTTCATGCTATGATAGGAACAAGCAGTTGATTAATACAGGAGGTATGAAGCATGGTTGACAATGAGACAACCCGGTTTGAAATGGGTGTCGATCACCATCGAGAGGCTCGTGAGATAATGTCAGAAGTTCTGGATGCGCTACGCGAAAAGGGTTATAATCCTGTCAATCAGCTGGTCGGTTATTTCCTGTCCGGAGATCCGACTTACATAACCAATCACAAATCGGCGCGCGCGGTGATTCGTCGAATGGAACGTGACGAACTGCTGGAGATGATTATCAAAGACTATATCAGCCGGTTATAAGATTCAGATGATGACAGCATCAAATAAATGGATGGGCATCGATTTCGGTCTTGTGCGAATCGGCATAGCCGTAAGCGATCCGCTTGGCGTATTAGCGCGTGGTTTGAAGACTCTGACCTGGAACGGCAGAGATGAATCACGCGTTCTGGATGAGCTGACAGACCTGATTCAATCAGAAGCTGTCATCGGAGTTGTGATGGGCCGTCCCAATCGGACAGACGGCAGACAGTCGGCCATGATCGATCGGATTGAGGTTTTCGCGCAGACACTCAGGCAGCGAACCGGAATTCCTGTTCTGTTTCGGGATGAGCGGTACACGACGGTCATCGCCGCACGTAAGCTCCATGAGCAGGGGCTAAAAGCCCGTCGACAGCGTCACAAGATTGATCAGGCGGCCGCCACGGTTATTCTTCAGGAGCATCTGGATAGTTGTCGCAAAGATCAACTGTAATATGCTATAATTTGAGTCAGTTCTGATCAAATCGTTTTACGTTGAATCCAGAACGTTCAGGAGGATAATATGTTTATTCAAGATTCAGATCATGAAATAAATGATCGCAATAAGGTAGAAGATGACTGCGGATGTGACGAGTGCTGCTGCGGTTGCGACTGTGATGGTGATATGTCAGAAGCGAGTATCATCACGATGACTGATATGGAGACAGGTGAAGATTATTCGTTTCATCTGGTCGATGATTTTGCTTTAGAAGACGAGCACTATTGTGTTCTGGTTTCAGCAGATGATGATCAGGACCCATCGATGGTAATCACCCGTATCGTAACGATGGAGGACGGGTCAGAAGGCATGATGAGCCTCGACGACGACGAGTACGAACGTGTTCTTGCCGCATACGACCGTCTGTGTGAGGAAGAAGAAATCGATGATGAAGAGGATGACGAGGAAGCGGAATAAACCAACACCAGTTGTTCGCGACGATCGTGCTTCTCAGGAAAGTGTACTTGCAGTACTGGTTGATATCGATAATGGACATGAGTATTACATGTCCTTTATTGATGCGTTTCAGTACAAAGGGCGCGAATATGTTGTCATGTATCCGTACGAGCCGGATGATGGACAGCACAAGAATCCCGAGCTGACAATTCTGCGATCTATGCGACATGAAAACGGCGAACAGTATTATTTGTCGATCAAAAACAGACGTGAGCTTGAAGCAGCTTTTAATCATTTTTTTAAACGTTTTGAGGCATCCGGGTTTTCGTCTTAAGAGGATTAGAGTATGCAATGTGAATTGTGCAGCCTGTTTACCATAGAGGACAGTGCTGCCTACAGCCAGTGTTATGAGAACAGCCGGACGGAGATATCTGATCATTGTCTAAACAGCCGTATAGCATGGAACGCCGGATTTTACTATCAGGTCATCAAGCATGGTGAGTGCATAGCGCTGGTCAGCAACGGCGGCATTTTTACGACACCGCATGTCACATTCCCTCTGGGATCCTCATCGCCGGAGAAACTGGAGCTTTTGATCGACGTACTCTGGCCGGTTTTCCAATCACACGGGTGGCCTTTTCGGCTGATGTATATAGACGAATGCCACCTGCCGATGGTGCAGCACCTCAGAAAATATCAGACGACAATCAGCTATAATCCTGATTTCAGTGATTATTTGTACGAAGCGGAAGCGCTTCGCAGTCTGAGAGGCAAAGCACTGCACAGAAAGCGGAACCATTTTAATCGATTCTGCCGTCTCTATCCGGAATACGAATATCGGCAGCTTCTTCCCGATGATGAACGCCAGGCACTGGCACTGGTGCAAGACTGGTGTGATGAAAAGGATGTTGATTGTCTGAATTTGTGTCAGAGTGATTATCGGGCAATCCGCCAGCTTTTCAGGCATATGAGCCAACTTGATGTGTATGGCGGAGCACTTTATGTCCACGACAAGATGATTGCCTTTTCGATGGGTTCATTGATCCATGGCGACACGGCGGTCATCCATTTTGAAAAAGCGGACCCCGCTTACGATGGTTCCTATGCCGCCATCAATAAGCTGATGATGGAACAAACATTTCCTGATGCAATCTGGGTCAATCGCGAAGAAGATATGGGTGTGCCGGGACTGCGTAAAGCAAAAGAATCCTATGGGCCACAGCGCCTGATCCATAAATATGAAGCGCATCTGATCCGTCAGTAGAAGGAGAAACCGCCATGTATGAGCCCCCGGTCATTTACGACAGGCAACCTGAAATCAATACGTCTGACCCGATATATCCTCACAGAAGACCGCGACTCCGCACCTTTCTGATCCCCGCGCTTTTTCTTGTTATTCACCTTGTCATCATCAACATTGTGGCAACCGTTGTACTTCTGTTTGTTATGTTCAGCCAGATGGCAGGCGGGAACCCGCTCGAAATATTAACCGATCCTGCTCGACTAGCGGAGCTGCTGAACCAACTTCTGTCAGACCATTATCCATTGATCACGGTCATATCATCCGTTTTTCTGATTCCCGCATACTTGATTTTTCTGAGGCTCCAGCGAAAAAAAGACGCCTGCTATTTCTTGACGGAAAAGCCTCTGATGAGGGAAATCCTGCCCGCTATGGCCGTAACCATCGGTCTCCTTGGCGTGATCAATCTGTGGTTCAGCCTGTTGACACATTTACAGGAAAGCAACGCATGGATCGACCGCTTGATGACTGAATATGCTCAAACAGCCGCAGCGTTTACACCTGCAAACGGCTATCTGTGGTTGATTCTGGGTATCGGTATTATGACACCGGTCGCGGAAGAGCTGCTGTTCAGGGGAATCGTCCAGGGAGAACTGAGAAAAGTCATGCCGGAGTGGGGAGCGATTCTGATTCAGGGATTCGTTTTTGCCTTGTTCCACATGCAGCCAATCCAAATCAGTTATGTCATTCTTCCGGGCATTGTACTGGGTCTGCTTTATGCCTGGACGCGATCAATCTGGATTCCGATTGTCATTCATGTAACGTTTAATCTGTCGGGCAGTGTGTTGCCGGCGCTGATCGAGTCCGATACCGTTCTTCAGCAGATTGTGTCCATCAGTCAGTTGGCGTTTATAGCGATTGGCATATTGTGTCTGATTTTTCTTTATCGAAAGCGAAAGACACAGCCAGCGGACGAATGGGTTGTTTTGAAAGGGCGAATGTTATGATCATGCACGAGAAAAATGTCCTGATTCCATCAGATTATCAGTCGAAACTAGGCGTCCGGGAAACCGAGACCGCCATTAAACTGATCAAGGACCAGTTTGAAACACAACTGGCAGATACATTGAACTTACTTCGTGTGTCTGCGCCTTTGTTCGTTCGTCCGGAGACCGGACTCAATGATAATCTGAACGGCATTGAACGGGCAGTATCCTTTGATATCCGGGATCTCGATGCCAGGGTGGAAATCGTCCAGTCGCTGGCTAAATGGAAGAGACTGGCTCTGGCCAGATATGGATTAAGACCGGATGAGGGGATTTACACGGACATGAATGCCATTCGCCGTGACGAGACACTGGATAATCTTCATTCGGTGTACGTCGACCAGTGGGACTGGGAAAAAATAATTACGGAAAAAGACAGAAACAGGGAAAAGCTGCATACGATCGTCCGCGATATCTTTCGTTGCTTTAGCCAGACAGAAAATCGACTGCTTCGCCATTATCCGGTACTGGAGCGTAAGCTGCCGTCAGAGATATTTTTTATATCGTCACAGGATCTGGAAGATCGTTATCCGAATCTGGAGCCGAAGGAACGTGAAGATGCCATTTGCCGTGACAAAGGTGCTGTGTTTATAGAACAGATCGGCGCACCGCTGAAAAGCGGCCGTCCGCACGATGGTCGTGCGCCTGACTATGATGACTGGTCATTGAATGGCGACATCCTGTTCTGGTATCCTGTTCTTGAACGGTCGTTTGAAATATCATCTATGGGAATACGTGTCAATGCAGAGACAATGGGCAGTCAGCTTCGGTCAGCCAACTGCATGGAGCGGGCGCAGCAGGATTTCCATCAGATGGTGCTTAACAACGAACTGCCGCTAACCGTTGGCGGTGGTATCGGACAGTCAAGAATCTGCATGTATTTTCTTGACAAGGCACACATTGGAGAGGTGCAGGCGTCAGTCTGGCCGTCCAGCATGATCGAAGACTGCAGGGTTCATGGAATTGATCTGCTGTAGCAACGACGTCTGATATTCAGGTGATGATGAGACCCTACACGCGAATTCGAAAACGATTTCTTGTTGTGACAGTGATCATGATCTGTCTTGTGTTACTGCTGACTACACTGGTTTTGCTGGCCGGAACGCGTTTGTCCGGCAGAAGTGACCGGACTCGTTTTTCAATCCGGGAAAGCAGCCAAACAGCGGTCCAGCTGGGGGGAGGTATATCACTTTCCGAGCCGGAAAGCCCAAATCTCCTGCTGGATGCCTCGTTCGAACCGCTCATTTTTCGGCAAAGTCTCACGATTTACAGCGGCGATGAATCTACGCTGACCATTTCATCGGAAGAAGCAGGACAGCGACTGTATCCGGATGGATTTTTTACTGATGCGACAGCTCGTGTGCTTTCGCAGACAGATGACGGAATCATGCTCAAAAAAACGGCCCGTGTGTCCCGATACGGTATCAATCGTGTTGGTGTCTTTCAGCCTGTTCAGATTTCAGGGGACTTGTCACCAGGTCAGTCCTTTCTTGATTTTGCCGGTCAGGGTGATCTGTCGGTAGGTGTTGGTGAACGCGGATTACTGGTCCGTACCATTGCCAGCCAGTCAGCTGAAATAATTGAAACAGGTTTGACGGATGATCTGACAGGTGTCAGTGCGAATAAACAATGGTTTGCAGCTTGTAGTCAGTCAGGCGATTTTCTGTTTTCGGAAAACGGCCGGGACTGGTCCTTTTCGTCGGCTGGTCAAGTGCTCCCGCTGCGCGCCGTTGCCATATCTGACGAATCGACAGTGGTCGCTGTGGGCGATCGCGGCAGCCTTGCCGTTGGAGAGCCGGAGAGAATGTCAGTGCTTAGGCCATTCACCCAGGCTGATTTGACAGATGTTGCCAGCAACCAGTCGATTTTTGTGGTCGTTGGTAAAAACAACACAATCATGACCTCTCAGAACGGTCTTGTCTGGCGACAGGTACAGACGGAGCATTCAGATGACTGGATGGCTGTTGATTTTCGTGACGGCCGCTTTATTGTCGCAGGAGGATCAGGTGTCATTCTGGCCAGTGATGACGGTATCAGCTTTCAGATGATCTCCCGTATGGAAGAGCAATCCTGCCGGGATGTTGTGATACTGTCCCGTCAGCAGATGATTGTCCTCAATGAAGCAGGAGATTTTTTAATCTCCAATGACGGCGGTCAAAACTGGCAGCAATCGGGTATCGATACTGGCATGACAAGCCGCGTTATCGCACTTGCAGGGAAAGACACGATTCTCAGCGCGGATCAGACAGGACAGATCGGATTGGCTCAGCTGGTTGCAGAAATAACGCTTGACAGTCCGCTCAGAGAAGGTCAGTTTCATTCGGGAGATGTCATTTTCCTTGAGAAAAGCAGTCTGTCTGTGCCGGAGGGATTTCTCGATGATCCGGGCAGGACGTCGGAACACAGTCCATGGATTTTTTACGGATCCGGAGACAGTTATCGCACAGATGCTGAGTTTGCGCCTCACGCGGGTCAAGCGAGTCTGTTACTGCAATCTGATGGTGATTCTGATCAGCCGGCGATCATTTCACAGAAACTGGATTTGAATCAACTTGAAGATTTCAGACCGAATGAAGTACTTCAACTTTCGGTCTGGATGAAGCAGGATGGCGTAGCAGATCGTTCTACCGATATCTGGCTGTCCGGACCGTTTGGCCAGATTGGAACAACTGTTGCCAATGTTGGCAGTACATGGAAAAAGTATACCTATGCTTTTGTCGTACCAGACAGGCCAGGTGGTTATGCAGGACAGGACGTTTCTTTTAGCATCGCTGTAAAAAGCGGAAAACTCTGGATTGACCGGGTGTTTCTCGGCCGCTTAAATGAATCGCCCGATTTACTGCCGGTCTGTTTGCAGGAACAGGTCACAGACATTGAACCGCAAATGATTCGAATGGATTTTCTGGGAATCGGCAGACGAGCGGTTCCCGCAGACAACTGGAGCATGGCCATGAACAATGATGTTGTGACGATCGAAGATCAGCGATGGATGACGCAACGCGGATCTTCCATTCATGCCGCGCTGTCCATGGCTGTCCAAAGTCATTCTGATCCGTGGCTGGTCATCGATGCCTATGCATCAGAAACTGAAATGATCCATCTGATTGATTATCTGACAGCTCCGATTTCGGAACCTTACGGCCGAATTCGCCAGGGTCTCGGCATGACTCTTCCGTGGACCTCTCAGTTTCAGAAGATCTATTTTGAATTTTGCGACACTGAGGATGTCTGGTTAACCGATCGAAATCGTGCTGATTCAGTCAACCGGATGATTGAAGCTGTCAGTCAGTCGTCCTATTACCAGCAGCTAAAAAACAAGGTTATTTTTCTTGATGGAATGGGATACGAAGATGGTGTGATGCTTTCGAAGGCGGATTATCATGTATCCGACCTGAATCAGGGAAACAACTTAGGATTGGTGCACGATACAGAAAAAATCATCTCCCGCTACTGGGATCAGATTCCCCGAAATCCGGATAAACCGACTGCGGAATTTCCTGAATTGATCCGGTCAACGGCATTGTCAGATAATGCGTTGAGGCCGCTACGGCTGGCGGATGTTCTGGATCTGGTGCTGTTTGATCTGGGCCGGCAATCCGGCGCTGTTAATCTGGATAAACCGGCTGATAACCAAGATCGGGTGATGAAAATCTGGGAGTCAGCAGCTGTGATCGTCTCCCGTACAGCACAAGGCAGACCGCTCGATATCCAGGTCATGCAGAACAGGGATCAGGATTTCGCTGCCAATCAGTCAGCTGAAAATGAAGAGGCATCATCAGAAGCAGCCATCAGGGCCTACGGTTTTTCGAAATCAGGTTTTCGCTGTGTTGTATTCATCAACCGGTCAGCAAAAACTCAGACCTGCCAGATGATCTCTGAGCTGGACTTCAGTCGGGCAATCGTTGAGAAATATGATGCAGATGGCAACTGGCTCAGCAGTCAGATTCTTAACAGAACCAGCGGCAGCATGACGCTTCTTCCGGGCGGTGCTGTCGTAGTTGTCAAGCAGGACAGCAATAACTGAAAAGATCGTTCACCCAGCAGGACTGGAAGTTCCAGGTCTTTCAGATTATAATGAAGACAACAGAATTCCTCGTTTGTAGAATCACCAAGCAAAAATCGGTATCCATCCATACACATCTTAACGGATAAACGCAATCAGCTCGGAATCATGCAGAAGGAGGAAATGTCATGGAAACACGGTTTCGTGAAGTGAAAGCCCGTCACAACAGTTCTATCGTCATGCGTGTAACCCCTGGTCATTTTGCTACCCGTCATTCTCACATCAATTATTATGTAGATCTGACCAAAATCAAAAGCCAACACAAGACCGCCAGACTTGCCGGTCGAGAGCTGGCCGAGCCGTACGCCCGAACAACGCCGATTGATACAATTGTCTGCCTGGATGGTGTTGAAGTCATTGCCGCATTTACAGCATTGGCTCTGAGCGAGAGCACAACCCAGTCGATGAATGCCGGCAGCAATATTGCTGTGATAACACCAGAACTCAATGCCAGCGGTCAACTGATCTTTCGCGACAATGTCCAGTCGATGATCTGGAATCAGGGGGTTCTGCTGATGGTTGCATCAGCGACTACAGGAAATACAATCACACAGGCGATCGAGTGCATTGAATACTACAGCGGCCGGATGTGTGGCATCAGCGCTGTTTTCAGCGCCATACCGAGAGCTGGCGATTTTGATATCAACAGTATTTTTACAGCTCAAGACGTTCCGGATTATCATACATTTTTACCAGCTGACTGCCCGAACTGCAAGGCACACCAGAAAATCGATGCGCTGGTAAACAGCTACGGCTACTCAAAACTGTGATTATACAAGTCAAGAGATCTGGTTAGCAAAAGAGATCCGGTCAGCACCGGATCTCTTTTTATCCCGCTTATTTAGGGGTAAGACTGCTGTTGAGAACGGAGCATAGTTGCAGAAGTGGATTGGTAAACGGTACAATCTCATCATGAGCGAGGATGGCAATCAGATTGGTTGACAGACTGAGAAAGGGATTATCATGATTAATCAAGCGTCATTTGAAACAATTCTGGCAGCGCATATCCGGTCAATTGCCGGAAAACCGCCGAACAAGGCAACGCTGATGGAGTACTGGACCGCTTTGTCCGCTGTTGTTGTTGAACAGCTCGCTGATCGATGGTATGCGACCGCCCGCCAATATGAAGAGGGTCGCATGCAGCACTATTTTTCTGTGGAATACCTGGTAGGCCGCTCTCTTTTGAATAACCTGATCAATCTGGACCTATATGATTTCGCGGTAGATGCGATGTCAGAATACGGCATCAGTCTGACAGAAGTTCTGGAACAGGAAACGGATGCGGCACTTGGGAATGGTGGTCTGGGTCGCCTGGCGGCGTGCTTTCTGGATGCGTGCGCGACTCAGAAACTACCTGTCAAAGGCTATGGCATTCTCTACCGATATGGTTTGTTCCGCCAGCAATTCGAAAATGGATTTCAGCAGGAACACCCGGATATCTGGATGGAAGAAGGGTATCCATTTGCGATTCGCCATGAAGAAGATGCAGTCCGTGTTTGTTTTTCGGACTTTGATGTGATGGCCTATCCGTATGATATGCCAATAACAGGTTACCGTGTTTCAAACGTCAATACGTTGCGCTTCTGGCGCTCCCAGTCCGTCCGTGAATTCGACTATGAACTGTTTAACAGCCAGCGATTTATGGATGCCCTGATCGAGCGGAACCGTGCGGACGACATTTCACGCGTTTTATACCCGAACGACACAACTGATGAGGGCAAGCTGCTGCGAATTCGGCAGCAATATTTCTTCGTTTCGGCATCTCTGCAGGATATGCTGAAAATCTTTATCCGAAAACATGGAACTGACTTTATGCAATTCCCGGAATACAACTGTATTCAACTCAATGATACCCATCCGGTTCTGGCTGTTCCTGAATTGATGCGCTTGCTTATGGATGATTATCATCTGTCCTGGGAATCAGCCTGGACGATCGTACAAGAGACATTTGCATTCACCAACCACACAACTCTGCCGGAAGCGCTGGAAGTCTGGGATGTTCATCTGATCGAGCGAATCATACCGCGTATCATGGAGATAATCCGTGAAATTGACCGCCGGTTCAGACTGGATGAGCGGAGTCGGGAACTGGATCAGGCCGTTCTGCAGTCAATCACACCGATCGGAAACTGGAAAGTGCGGATGGCTTCGATTGCCTGTCTGAGTTCCTTTTCAATCAACGGTGTTGCAGCCCTTCATTCAGAGATCATTAAGCGCGACACGCTGAACGGATGGTATCGACTGTTTCCTGAGCGGTTCAACAACAAGACAAACGGAGTGACACCGCGACGCTGGCTGAGACTGTGCAATCCGCTTCTTTCACGGCTGCTGACAGATTTGTCCGGCTCAGAAGAATGGGTTCTGAATCTGGACCGGCTGGAAAGCCTGCATCACTTGTCGGACGATCCGGCTGTTATGGAAAAATGGCGGATGATCAAATACCAGAACAAGAAAAACTATGTTGACACTATTTTTGAAACAACAGGCCTTGTCATATCACCGGATGCTGTTTTTGATGTTCAAATCAAACGTATTCATGAATATAAGCGCCAGTTGATGTTTGCGCTTGCCATTCTGGACCACTATTTTGATCTGATTGATAATCCGGATCTGGATATCCCTGATCAGGTTTTTGTTATCGGCGGCAAGGCGGCACCAGGTTACAGAATGGCAAAGGGGATTATCAAGCTTTTAAATGAAATGGCCCGTCTGATCAATCATGACCGGCAAATCAACAATCGTCTGAAAATCATATACATCGAAAACTATAACGTTACAGAAGCAGAACGGGTTATTCCTGCCTCTGATGTGTCAGAGCAGATCTCGACAGCCGGCAAAGAAGCGTCTGGCACGGGTAATATGAAATTTATGATGAATGGTGCGGTGACTCTGGGAACCTATGACGGCGCTAATATCGAAATCGTGTCTGCTGTCGGATCAGAACACGCCTATATTTTTGGCGCACGGGAGGATGCGTTTGCTGAGATTCGAAAGAATTATCAACCTGTTGATCTCTACACACATCAACCGAGACTACGGCGGGTACTGGATGCTTTGACGGACGGAACACTTGACGATCAGGGCAGCGGATTGTTTGTTGAAATTAAACAATCCTTACTGTCTGGTATCGGGGGTTCACAACCTGATCCATACTATGTTCTTGGAGATTTTGAGGACTACCGGCAGACGCGTTTGCGTATGCTGAAGGACTATCAGGACCAGAACACATGGGCGCAGAAAACCTGGAAGAATATCTGCGCTTCCGGACTGTTCAGTGCTGATCGGACGATCGGGGAGTATGCCAAGGAAATATGGCGGATCCAGGCAGTCGATCTATCCGATGACAAGACATAATCACCAGACAGAGAGGACACTGACATGAAAACATATGATGAATTGATCGAAATCGCCCGGAAACATCGCGAAACACTTGTTTTATCGATTCGTAAGGCGCATGAAGCAAGCCTTCGCTCAGAAAACCCTGAAGACAGATGTTCAGTCATTGCCATCAACCGGCAGGACGGATCACTGACGGATGCCGTGATAGACTCTGATCAACAACCGGATAACTGGTTTGTTCTGGCAGCCTATCCGCATATTAATCCGATTGAAGCAGTTGTTCTGTATGCAGATGAAAAGGCTGCTATCTTGAATAACTGGTGCCTGGAGCAGGGTGCAGCGCCACCGGATCAGGATGATGAAGAGGGCGATGTGCCGTATTTAAGGAGGCTCGTTAGTTGGATTGAGAATCACATGGGAACAACAGCCGGTGAAGTGCTGACCGATCTGGCCCGTGAGCAGCTGATAACCGATTTTGACCCGGTCAGCGAGCTGGACGATGCGCTGCAATCACTCCGCGATCTGTCTAATGGTATCGTCCGGGCTGAACCTTCCGATGATGAATGAGACAACATCCGCCGATGATCGCGCAAAAAAGCCCTGAAGACTTTTCAGGGCTTTTGTCTGGTGGGTAGTAATGGACTCGAACCATCGACCCCTTGCGTGTCGAGCAAGTACTCTAACCAGCTGAGCTAACCACCCAAGCGCGTGATTATTATAGCTTGCAGGTATATTGATGTCAAGGACGTTTCCATCATCTGTGATGGCTGTAATGGCGGGGAATCGAACATAGCGTGTCACTTCTGCTGTGCGATGCGGGCATCTTGTTCTGCTTGACATCGAAACACTGGATATCCTGCTCGATCAGGCTGATGACGAGAGCCGGGCCGATCTGCATGCCATTGCAGATATCAAGCAGTTTTCTTATACTGAGGTTGCTGGGGTGATTTTCAATGGTATTGATATAGGATAAATTGGCTCGGGCAGCGAGTGCCAGATCACCCTGGCTCAGGCCGCGAATAGATCTCAATCTCCGCAGGATCAGTCCGACAGTACCAACAGAAGAATCGATAGAAATCTGAGTTCTACTTGACTGGCAAGTCTTTGAAGAGAA
>Ga0123335_1002976_pt1 | contig 24380 bp, 20 predicted proteins | sample BiotimSIPDNA_2_FD_89707 | JGI IMG/M metagenome (GOLD analysis project Ga0123335, IMG submission 89707) | Anaerobic biogas reactor microbial communites from Washington, USA - Biogas_R2 time_0 SIP DNA | ecosystem: Engineered > Bioreactor > Anaerobic > Unclassified | place: Washington, USA...
ACCTCCATATTTTGCCTCTGGCAACGTGAGCGGTTGGACATTCCGCAGACCTTGACCATGGCAGACTACTCCTAACCATAACACAAGAGCGGTCACTTGTAAAGTAAAATCATGACATACGGCCCAGGTACGACCAGCTTTTGCCCTCGCGGGTAATCACGACTTCGTTTGGACCGCCTGCCGGGGCTGCTTCCGTGTAACCGACGATCCGGGCATCCAGGGACCACGAGCGGCAGATGGACAAGATGGCCTGTGCGGCGTCGGGCAAACAGTACAGCTCCATGCGATGCCCCATGTTGAAGACCTGGTGCATTTCCTGGTCGCTGATCTGGCCGCTGGCACGGATGGCCTGGAAAATCGGCGGCAGGTCGAAGAGGTTGTCTTTGACGATGCGCACGCCGCGTCCAAAATCGCGGCACTTGGCTTGTCCGCCGCCGGTGCAGTGGACGATGCCATGGACCTTGCCGGGCACCGCGTCCAGGATGTCGCGCACGACCGGCAAATAGGTGCGGGTCGGTGACAGCAACGCCTCGCCGACCGTCAGGCCGGACGCTGGCAGCGGGTCGTCAAGGCGGAAGCGGCCGCAGTAGGCCAAATCGCGCGGCAGGGTATCGGAATAGGATTCCGGGTAACGTTCCCGATAGTCCGGGTGGAGCAGCAAATGGCGCGCGGCGGTCAGGCCGTTGGACCCGATCCCCGAATTTTCGCGCTCCTCTCCTTTCATTTTGCCAAAAGACGCCAGCCCGACGATCACAAGGCCCGGGCCGATTTTCCCGGCGTCGATCACCCGGTCGCGTCGAAGTCTGACATAGACGGTCGAATCGCAGATCACCGTCCGGACCAGGTCGCCGACGTCGGCGGTCTCCCCGCCGGTCATCGTGACGCGGATGCCGCTTTGGGCCAGCTTCCCGATCGCCTTGTCATAGCCCCCGATCAGGGCCGCCACGCCAGCACCGTCGATGCGGTGGGCGTTGCGCCCGATCGTGTTGGAGAGGTAGAAATCGTCGACCGCGCCGATGCAGAGCAGGTCGTCGGTGTTCATGACCAGCGCGTCCTGGGCCAGGCCGGCATACCAGGACGGATCGGCGTGCTCGCGGACCATCAGGTAAGCCAGCGACGACTTGGTGCCGGCGCCGTCCGCGTGGAAGGCCGCGCACCAGTCGGGGTCGCCGGCCGGGTCGGGCAGGATTTTGCAAAAAGCGCCCGGGAAAAGACCCCGGGCCTGTTCGGCCACGGCGCGGTGGACATCGTCCTTGGTGGCCGATACCCCCCGGGCCTGGTAGTTGTCTGTCTGGTCGCGATGTGTGTTGGTCATCTGGCGCTTCGCTCCCCTTGTGTTGTTGGGTGCTTTCCGAGCAAGCCTGTAAGCCGGATCCTGTCTTGGACAACCATCTATCTAGGCCGGCTGTTGCCAGCCGGCTCCAGCCACCTCCACGGGACTTGCGGGCCGCAAATATGTCCCTCCGCGGTGTTGCTCCAGGTGGGGTTTACAGAGCCGGAATGTCGCCATCCCGCTGGTGAGCTCTTACCTCACCGTTCCACCCTTGCCGGCAGAACCTGCCGGCGGTCTGTTTCTGTTGCACTTGCCTTGAAGTCGCCTTCACCGGGAATTACCCGGCACCCTGCCCTGCGGAGCCCGGACTTTCCTCATGTGCCGCCTTTAGGCTGACACCCGCGGCTGTCCGGCTTACTCGGAAAGCGCTCTCATTATAATCCAGACCCGGGCAGACCGCAAACCTTACCTGGGGGAAGGCTTCGCGCAGTTTTTCAGCCAGAGGCCAGAGCACGACGCGCTCGGTGACATCGTGGCCCAAAGAAGCCTGGTCCAGGCCGTAAAGGGCCAGAAGCAGCCCCGTGCTGTGCTTGCATTCGCCGCAGATAACCGCCTGGGCCCCGGAGCCGGCTGCATCCGGAACGAAATCTTCGCCGAATGCGCCCGGATAGACGCCGATGCGCTGGACAAGGGGATCGCCGGCCGAGTTGCGCAGACAGCCGCCGGCACCAAGCGCCCGCTGGGCCAGGTCCAGCAGCCGGAGCCAGCGGACCGGCCGTGCGAGTGTGACCAGACGGCCATACAGGCCGAGCGGCTCGATACGTGCTTCTTCCGGAAAATGCGCGGCCAGCAAATCCGCCAGGCAGTCCGCGACGCCGCCTGACGCCTGGTCCAGGTTGGTGTGGGCGGCCAGCACGCTGACGCCGCGCGACGCCAGATCGACCAGCATCTTTTGCTGCGGATTGTCCGTGCGAAGGCCGGTTAGAGGATGAAAGACCGGCGGGTGATGGCACAGGATCAGGCTGGCCTCGACCTGACGGGCCATCTGCACCGCATCAGGGGTGACATCAAGCGTCAGCAGGACCGATCGCACCGGGTCTGCCGGGCTGCCCACCTGCAGACCGACGGCGTCCCAGGCTTCGGCGCTCTGGGGCGGCGCGAAACGGCTGAGCCAGCTTTCCAGGTCTAAGATCTTCGTTTGGGCCATGTTATTCGAGCTCACTGGGCAACGCTCCTTTCGCAGCGATCTGGGCGACCTGGCCGGCCAGGTCCTGAAGTTCCGGCTGGCCGCGCAGCTGTCGCTGCAATCGGCGCAGCAGAACGGCGGCATAATCGGCCAGATCGGTCGGGTGGTCCTGCAGCAGGCAAGGACCCAGATAGGCTTCCAGTTCGCTGAGCGTGCGGGGACGGCCGTCGTAACGAAGCTTCATGACCGGATAGAACCGCTCTTTTTCCCGTGCCAGCGTCTCCTTACAAAAAGCATAACCCTGGGCGGCCAACCATTGGCGCAGCTCGGGCAGGGTCTTCATCGGCTGGACGATCAGCTGGCAAGATACAGGATGGGCCTGGGTCAGGATACGCCGAATCTCGAGGCCGCCCAGGCCGGCCAACACGACGGCGTCGTTCGGACCGGGCGATAGGGCGTCCAACCCGTCGCCCAGCTCCGCCCGGATCCGGTCGGCCAGACCATGCCGCGCGATGTTGGCCCGGGCGCGTTCCAGTGGCCCGGGACGCAGGTCAGAAGCGACCGCATTTCGGCAGATTTCATTTTCGACCAGCCAGGCGGGCAGAAAAGCGTGGTCGGTCCCGATGTCGTAGACGGTCTGACACGGCCTGATCAGGTCAGCCGCCGCCTGCAGGCGCGGCGACAAGGTCAGCGCCTTTCGCGGTCCGGGCATGTCAGTCCAGGTAGTCCTTGAGCTTCTTGCTGCGGCTGGGGTGGCGCATCTTGCGTAGCGCTTTGGCCTCGATCTGGCGGATGCGCTCACGCGTGACGTTAAACTCCTTGCCGACCTCTTCCAGGGTGCGGGTGCGCCCGTCGTCGAGCCCGAAACGCAAGCGCAGGACCTTCTCTTCGCGCGGGGTCAGGCCCTTGAGGACGTCGAGCAGCTGTTCCTTGAGCAAGGTGAACGCCGCCTGGTCCGCCGGCGACGGGGCGTCGTCGTCCGGAATGAAGTCGCCCAGGTGGCTGTCCTCCTCTTCCCCGATCGGTTTTTCGAGTGACACCGGCTCCTGTGAGATTTTCATGATCTCGCGCACTTTTTCGACGGTCATCCCCATTTCCTGGGCCATTTCCTCAGCTTCCGGCTCACGGCCGAGTTCCTGGATCAGCTGGCGCTGGACGCGGATCAGCTTGTTGATCGTCTCGACCATGTGCACCGGAATGCGGATCGTACGCGCCTGGTCGGCGATCGCGCGTGTGATCGCCTGGCGGATCCACCAGGTGGCGTAGGTGCTGAACTTGAAGCCCTTGGTATAGTCAAACTTGTCGACTGCCTTGATCAGGCCGAGGTTGCCCTCCTGGATCAGGTCGAGGAATTGCATGCCGCGCCCGACATAGCGCTTGGCGATGCTGACCACCAGGCGTAAATTGGCGACACACAATTCGTGCTTGGCCTCTTCGCTGCCTTCGAGCATGCGCTGGGCCAGTTCCTTTTCCTCATCCGCGGTCAAAAGCGGCACCTTGCCGATCTCCTTGAGGTACATGCGCACCGGATCGTCGACGCCGACCCCTTCGACGCCGCTCAGTTCGGTATCCGTTTCGACCGGGGTCTCTTCCTCGACAACGGTGTCCGGAACCACTTCGATCCCCAGCGATTCGAGGCGGTCCAGGATTTTTTCCGCCTGTTCAAGGTCGAGTTCCGAGGCCTCAATGGCCGACATGACATCCTTGTACTGGATCTGGTTGTTGCCGGCCCTGGCCTTGGTGACCAGGTCGCTGAGCAGACCGTGCTTCTTCTCTGGTGTCATATGATTTGATCCTCCTGTATCTGATGGTCGTGCTGTTTGGTCGGTTCAAGGCTGCCAGTCAGGCTTTTGTTTCAGCTCGGTCAGGCGGCGTGTCAGCGCGAGGATATCCTGTTTGAGCCGGTTGCGGCCGTCCTCGTCGGTCAATTCGCGGTACTGGCGCTGAAGCGTCTCCAGCTGCTGGCGCAGCCGTTGCTTGCGCAGCCGCCAGAGCTGCTCCGCGGCACCCTGGCGCAGATTTTGGCCGAAGAGCTCGTCCAGGCGCATGCTGACCCGTGCGATCAGGTCGTGGAGCGGGTAGTCGCGCACCGTCAGGTCGGCGCACAGCTCGATCAGCACCGACAGGTCAAGCGTCCCGTCACGGGCGTGCTCGAGGGCGCTTTCGGCCAGGGTCCGGACCGGGCCCGGGGAAAAATCCTCGGACGTGATCCCGGCCTCGTCAGCCAGCGACGGCTCGGCGGCGACCAGGGCCAGGACATAGAGTTCTTCGCGGGAAAGGGACTCGCGGCTGGCAGACGCAGCCGGCGATTTTTCGGGTTGGGTGTTTTCAAGATTGGTTCGCGCAGCCGGCCGCGGATTGTCCCCGGCCGCGGTGTCGATCCGGCGCTCGATCTCCTGCAGGACCGACTCAGGCGACGCGTGGATCTCTTCGGCCAGTCGCGTGGCGTACAGCTCGCGCACGATGGCGTTCTCCTCACGGGCCAGGATCTCGCAGGCTTCGTCCTGGTAGAGCAGCGGGTCGACCGCGCCCTGGCTGAGGCTGTTGCGGCGCGCGACCGACAGCTTGTAGTCCAGAAGCGGCAGCGCCTTGTCGATCAGGGCATGGAAGCGCTCCGGGCCGTGCAGGCGGATATATTCATCCGGATCCTTGGCGTCGGGCACCTGGAGCACGGTCACTTTGAGTCCGTGCCGGGTCAGGGTTTCCAGGCTGCGCAGCGTGGCGGCCTGACCGGCTGCGTCGGCATCGTAGGCGATCACAACCTGTTCGGTGTACTTGCGCAGCAGCTGGGCCTGGTTTTCGGTCAGAGCTGTGCCGAGCGAGGCGACGGCGTTGTCGACGCCGGCCTGATGCAGGGCGATGGCGTCCATGTAGCCCTCGACGATAACCATTTGGTCTTTCTTGCTGCTCTTGGCCACGTTGAGGGCGAAGAGATGCCGGCCCTTGGTGTAGAGCGGCGTCTCGGGCGAGTTGATGTACTTGGGCTGGCTGTCGTCGAGGACCCGCCCGCCGAAGGCGATGATCCGGCCCATTGCGTCGAAAATGGGAAACATCAGGCGATGGCGGAACAGGTCGTAGAGGCCGCCGCTCTTGCCGCGCCGGAACAGGCCGGACTGCAGCAACAGGTCCTCGTCGGTGAAACCGAGCTGGTTCAGATGCCTAAGCAGGCCATTCCAGTCTTCTACGGCATAACCGAGACCGAACTTGCGGCAGACCGACTGGGCCAGGGCGCGGCGCTGGATGTACTGGCGGGCCGGCTGACCTGCGTCGGATGTCAGGTTGCGGTAATAGTGGCGGGCTGCCTCCAGGCAGATGTTCTGCAAAGCCTTCTGTTTTTCCTGGCGCTGGCGCCAGGCTTCGTCATCCGGTTCGGGAATGGCGACGCCGGCGCGTTCGGCCAAAAGCCGGATCGCCTGCGGATACGAGCACTTCTCGATGTCCATGATGAAATGGATGACGTCGCCGCCTTTGTGACAGCCGAAACAGTAGTAGATCTGCTTGGCCGGCGACACGGAAAACGAAGGCGTCTTCTCACCATGGAACGGACAGAGGCCGAAATAGTTGCTGCCGCTTTTCCGGTCCAGGTGGACATATTGCTCAACGACCGACACGAGCTCGTTGCGCGCCTTGACTTCCTCGATGACTGATTCCGGAATTAAATTGCTGATCGATCCGACCTCTTTCCTTGACCTGCACATGCGTCTTTAAAGATTCATCTATAAGTTATATACGTTCCCGGTTTGTCAAATCCTCTTCATGCGCGGCCATTTGGCTTACAAAAGCCGTGTCTGGTTGATCAGGAGGGTAAAATCAAGTTTCAAATAACTGGCAGCATTGCGGCACATCTTCATGCGCATCAGGAAAATTTCGAAGTAATCCATCATGGCGCTGATCGCGGTGTCGATCTCCAGCTCGAGCGTCGCCCGGCGCTGCCCGGCGTCGATCGACATCGTCGAGCGGGTGACCGCGTAGTTGACACGGTCGTGGATGTCGAAACTGGCCCGGTCCCGGTTCGTAACCCGCGAACGGTGCACATCTCCTTTGTCGGACAGGATCAGGGCGGCCGCGATCGCGTTGACCGGCACCCCGACGCCTTCGTCGTGGTTGGCGATCGCCATCATGATCTGGATGGCCTCGTCACAGGCCATGCCGTGACGGAGCAGAAAATCGTAAGCCAGGACCGCTCCCGTCTGTTCGTGGTTGCTGCGGTTGACCGCGTTGCCAATATCGTGCAGATAGCCGGCGATGCGGGCCAGCTCGGCGGTGCGTTCGGGATATCCCAGGTTTTCCAGGATTTCGCCGCACTTGTTGCTGACCAGCCGGCAATGGCGAAATGAGTGCTCGGTATAGCCCAGCGTCTGCATCTGGTCGGCTGAGGCCTGAAGCAGCAGCTTGATTTCCGGGCTCTTGAAAACATCCTTGCTTGTAAGCAGATCCATGCCGATTGACTCCTTATTCGGTCGTGCGAAGTTTGCGCCGGGCTTCGAGCCAGAGGGCGCACTCCAGGCGCTTGCGTTCCATGCGGCAGCCGATTTCGTAGACACCGTCGACGTGTCCGGTCGAAAACCAGGCGTTGGCGGCGCATCCGCCGCTGCAGAAAGTGCGGGCCCAGCAGGAAACGCAGTTAGGCTTGTCCGGCACCAGCAAATGGCTGAACTGGGCCTGGACGGAGCTGTCCAGCCGGATCGGGTCGTCATGGACGTTGCCCATCTTGAACGATTCGATGCCGACAAACTGGTGGCAGGGATAGATGTCGCCTTCCGGCGTGACCGCGCAGTATTCCGTTCCGACGCCGCAGCCCTTGAGGCGCTTGTAAAAACAAGGGCCCTGGGACAGGTCGACCATGAAATGGAAGAAGTTGAACCCCTCCCCGCGTTCTTCGGCGTCCAGCATCGCTTGGGCCAGGCGCTCATAGGCTTGCTCGATCGCCGGCAGGTCCTCGGCGCGGATCTCGTAGCCGCTGCCGTCCGGCGCGACCACCGGTTCGACCGATAGCTGGCTGCCCAGCCCGGCCAGGTGGAGCACATCCTGGTCGAAATCGAGGTTGTGGCGCGTAAAGGTCGCACGCAGGTAATACTCGCGATCGCCGCGCGCGTCGACAAACGAACGGATGTGGCGCGCGACGCGGTCATAGGTGCCGTGGCCGCCGGCGTCCGGACGCATCCGGTTGTGCACCTCGGGACGTCCGTCAATGCTGAGCACGCAGTTCTTGAAGTGTTCGTTGATAAACGCGATCTTGGCGTCGTCGAGCCGCGTCGCGTTGGTCGTGATCGTCAGCCGGATCGCCTTGCCGGTTTCCCGGCTGCGCTTTTCACAGTAGTCGGTCAGCGATTCGACCACCGGCCAGTTGAGCAGCGGTTCGCCGCCGAAAAAGTCGATGTCGAGGTTATGCCGGCCGCCGGACGTTTCGAGCAGGAACTCGATCGCCTTGCGGCCCGTTTCCTCGTCAAGCATGGTCCTGCGTCCCGTGCCGAAATCGCCCGTGCCGGCGAAGCAGTAACGGCAGCGCAGGTTGCAGTCGTGGCACAAGTGCAGGCACATCGACTTGATCCGGGTGCCGTCCGGGTAAAGCTGCTCCAGCGTCACCGGCTCTGCGGGCGCAAACAAATCGCCGCTGGCGATCAGCAGATCGATCTCCGCCGCGCATTCTGCCGCGTCCGGCCCCAGTTTTGCGGTCAGGCGGGCCATGTCGTCCGGACCTGGCGTGCAGCCGCCGGCGTCCCGATAGGCTTCAAGGACCTGCCGGGCGGTTTCGTCAAGAAGATGGAGCGATTGGCTCTCGCTGTCGTAAACCAGGTCATCGCCCTGGATTTGAAACAAGTGAATCATCGGTCTTTCCCGTCTGTTGAATAAAAAATAGCGAAAAGCAGGCGCCTTTCACTATTTCTGTCACCTGCAGCCGAGCGGCGTCAGGCGTCGCTTGCGTTTCCTGTCAGCTTCGCCTTTCAGCGGGAGCGGTTTTCGCATTTCTGATTGGCGACTGTGCAGCTGGTCTTGCAGGCCGACTGGCAGGATGTCTGGCACTCGCCGCAGGCATGGCCGGACAGCGGCTTCAGGTTGCAGGCCGGCTGGATCGTCTTGATGTGCTTCATAGGGTTCCCCTCCTCTTGCGGATCAGTCTGACAACGGTTTGACAACGGTGTTGATCGAGCTCTTCTTAAACGTGATCAACGTGTTGGCCACGCTGGTGGAAATCGTGACTTCGTCGTCCTTCAAATTGACGACACGCCCGACGATGCCGCCGATCGTCACAACATTGTCGCCGACGATCATGGAATTGATCTGCTCGCGCAGTTTCTTTTCCTTCTTTTTCTGCGGACGGATTAAAAGCAGGTACATCAGGCCGAACATCAGGGCCAGGGGCAGGACGAGGCCGAGGATCGATTCAATGCCTCCAGCCGGTGCCACATCAGTCAGCGCTAAGGGGTATAACATTCTCATATTCCTCCCGGGTTCTGGTTGCTGTCATGCTTGGACAGTACACCGTATCATAGCATTATTCGCGCCGATTCTGCAAGATACTGCGAAGGGCGCGGCACAATTGTTTCGTTTTGTTTACAAACCGGCCATTGGCCGCGTCAGGATTTGCCGCGCGTGTAGCCGTACGCGTCGAAGAACGCAGCGCGGAAATCGGCCAACCGGTCGGCAAAAATCGCCTCGCGGACCTGTTCCATCAGGTGAACCAGGAAATGGAGGTTGTGCCAGGAGGTCAAGCGCAGGCCCAGTATTTCCTTGGCCTTGATCAGGTGGCGGATATAGGCGCGGCTGAAGGTCTGGCAGACCGGGCAGGTGCATTCGGGGTCGAGCGGGGAAAAATCGCGGGCGTAGCGGGCGTCGCGCACGATCAGGCGCCCTTGCGAGGTCAGGACGGTGCCGTTGCGGCCCATCCGGGTCGGCAGCACGCAGTCGAACAGGTCGATGCCGCGCAGCGCGCCGTCGACCAGGTAATCCGGCGAACCAACCCCCATCAGGTAGCGCGGGCGGTTATCCGGCAGCAACGGCACGGTCTCCTCCAGCATGGCTTGCATTACAGAACCTGGTTCGCCGACGCTCAGTCCCCCGATCGCGTAGCCAGGCAGGTCGAAGGCGGTGATTTCCCGGGCGCTTTGGCGGCGCAGGTCAGAAAAGGTGCTGCCCTGGACGATTCCGAACAAAGCCTGTTCGTCAGGACGGCTGTGTGAACGCACACAGCGTTCCAGCCAGCGCGTCGTCCGTTCCAGGGAGCGCTGCGCGTAAGCGTGTTCCGCGGGCCAGGGCGTGCACTCGTCGAAGGCCATGATGATGTCGGCGCCCAGGTCGTTTTGCACCTGAATCGATTTCTCCGGCGTCAGGACGTGACGCGAACCGTCGATGTGCGAGGTGAAGCCAACGCCTTCCTCTGTGATCCGCTTCGGGTCGCTCAGGCTGAAGACCTGGAACCCGCCCGAGTCGGTCAGGATCGCCCGGTCCCAGCTCATGAAACGGTGCAAGCCGCCGGCTTCGCGGACCAAATCCGAGCCAGGACGCATCCACAGGTGGTAGGTGTTGGCCAGGATGATCCCCGCACCCAGCTGCTTCAGTTCGTCGGGCGACATCGCCTTGACCGTCGCCTGGGTGCCGACCGGCATGAAGGCGGGCGTCAGGATCGTGCCGTGCGGCGTTTCCAAACGGCCGGCGCGCGCGCCGCTCTGGCGGCAGACATGCTCGAGCGTGAAGCGGACCGGGAAATCAGGTGCAGTCATGTCAGGGCTCCTTGCGGCTGACCAGCATCGCGTCGCCGAAGCTGAAAAAACGGTAACGCTGGCGGATGGCCTCTTCGTAAGCGGCCAGGACATGCTCGCGTCCGGCAAAGGCGGACACCAGCATGATCAGGGTGGATTCGGGCAGGTGAAAGTTCGTGATCAGCCGGTCGACCACCTTAAAGCAAAAACCGGGGTAGATGAAGATGTCCGTCCAGCCGGATCCGGCGGCAAGCGGACCGGATCTGGCGACCGACTCCAAAACCCGGCAGCTGGTCGTGCCGACGGCGACAACCCGGCCGCCCGCCTGGCGGGCAGCCTGGATCGACCGGACCGCGTCTTCAGGCAGTTCATAGTACTCTTCGTGCATCAGGTGGTCGCGGATATCGTCGCACTGGACCGGACGGAAGGTGCCCAGGCCGACATGCAAGGTCAGCTCGGCGATGCGAATGCCGCGTTGGCGCAGCTTGTCCATCAATTCAGGGGTGAAATGAAGCCCGGCGGTCGGGGCGGCTGCGGAGCCGTCGCGGGTGGCGTAAACGGTCTGGTAGCGTTCCGGGTCATCGAGCTGCTCATGGATGTAAGGCGGCAAGGGCATCTGGCCGGCTTCGTCGAGTACCGTCTCCCAAAGGCCGCTGAATTGAAAGGAGACGATCCGGTTGCCGTTTTCCAGCACCTCGTCCACGCGGCCTTCCAATCGTCCCGGGATGAAGGCAAGCTCGTGGCCAACGCGGACTTTTCGCCCTGGCCGGACGATGGTCTCCCAGCGGTCCGGCGCGAGCCGACGCAGCAGCAGAACCTCAACGGCGGCGCCGCTGTCCTTGCGGGAACCGAGCAGGCGGGCCGGAATGACACGCGAATTGTTGACGACCAGGCAGTCGTTCGGGGATAGCAGCTCGGGCAAATGCGAAAAAATGTCATGGCGCACGTCGCCGGTCGAGCCGTCCAGAAGCAGCAGGCGCGAAGCGTCGCGCTGTTCGGCCGGGTGCTGGGCGATCAGGTCCTCGGGAAGGTGATAGGAAAAATCTTGCCGCTTGATGATCATCACCGGATTATAACGAGAATTGACGAAAAAGTACAGCTAATGCTATGATATTTTTGACTGTTGTCCGGGCCGGACGACACGAAGCCGCATCCGGCCATGACGGCTCGCAGCGAATCCCGACCTGGAGGAAATCCATGATGAAAAAACCTATTTTTCGCGGTTCTGCGGTAGCCATCGTCACGCCCTTCACCGCTGATGGCGTCGATTTCAACAAGCTGGCGGAGTTGTGCGACTGGCATATCGACCAGAAGACCGACTGCATCGTGATCGCCGGAACGACCGGCGAAGCGTCGACGATGCCGGACGAGGAGCACCTGGCCGCTGTCCGCCATGTCGTCAAGGTGGTCAACCACCGTGTCCCGGTTATCGCCGGTGCCGGCAGCAACGACACCCGCCACGCGATCGAGCTGAGCCAGAAGGCCGCCAAGCTGGGCGTCGACGGCCTGCTCAGCGTCACCCCGTACTACAACAAGACCACCCAGCAGGGCCTGTACTTGCATTTCAAAGCGATCGCCGATGCTGTCGATTTGCCGATCATCCTGTACAACGTCCCCAGCCGCACCAACCTCAACATCAATCCCGACACGCTGGCGCGCCTGGCGGAACTGCCCTCGATCAACGGCGTCAAGGAATGCCATATCGAGCAGGCCGGCGAGGTGGCCCACCTGTGCGGCGACGCACTCAACCTCTATTCCGGCGAAGACGGCCTGGTCCTGCCCCTGCTTTCCTATGGCGGGCTGGGTGTCATCTCGGTGATCGCCAACATTGTGCCCCGCCTGACCCACGAGATGGTCGCGGCCTGGCAGCGCGGCGACACGGCCGAGGCGACTAAGCGCCAGCTCGATTTGGTTCCGCTGGTCAAGGCGATGTTCTGCGAGGTCAACCCGATCCCGATCAAGGCGGCGATGAACCTGATGGGCATGCACGTCGGCCCCTGCCGCATGCCGCTCTGCGAACCGTCACCGGCCAGCCTGGCCCTGATCGAAAAGACGCTGCGATGCTACAACCTGATCAGCTAAGGTGACTGTAAAGAAAAGAGCTGCTTATTGATGAATAGTCGCTAAGCCGCACGAAAGGACCACGAGCATGACCTGTCATCTTTTCCTGAACGGCTGCAACGGCCGCATGGGGCGGACCATCCGGGAAATCGCATCCGGACGCGACGATATCCGCATCGCGGCCGGTTCGGATCTGGCCGCGGATCCGACCGCTCCCTTCCCGATCTACACCGACCCGGCCGCGTGCCGGGACCCGTTCGACGTCCTGGTCGACTTTTCCAGTCCGGCCGCCCTGCCGCGCCTTTTTAACCTGATCGAACAGCGGGCCTGTCCGTCCGTGATCTGCACGACGGGCCTGGACCAGGAACTGCGGGAGCGTCTCCAGCAGCTGTCCGCCGCTGCGCCGGTCTTCGTATCGGCCAACATGTCACTGGGTGTCAATTTGCTGATCGATCTGGCCCGCCAGGCTGCCAAGCTGCTCTATCCCGGCTTTGACATCGAGATCATCGAAGCCCACCACAACCAGAAAGTCGACGCGCCGTCCGGCACCGCCCTGATGATCGCCGACCAGCTGAACCAGGCGCTCAACGGCGCCCTGCACCCGGTAACGGACCGCAGCCAGGTTCGCCAGAAACGACAGGCCGGCGAGCTGGGCATCCATGCCGTGCGAGGCGGCACGATCGTCGGCGAGCACACCGTGCTGTTCGCCGGCCCCGAGGAGACGATCGAGATCCGCCACAGCGCCCAGTCGCGTGCCATTTTCGCACGCGGTGCCCTGGCGGCGGCCTTGTTCCTGGCCGGCAAGCCGGCTGGCATGTACTCCATGGCCGACATCGTGGCCGAACAGCGCCGCTGAAAAAAACGCTCGACTAAGGGACTGTTAAGAAATTAGCAGCTCTTTTCATCGAGAGATTGACGAGTCTGATCAATCTCTCGGAGAACCTATAGAGCTGCGTATTGATGAACAGTCACTAAGAAACGAAAAAGCGAGCGCCGCTACGATCAGCGGCGCCCGCTCTTTACTGTTATGCAACAAACCCGGATTCAGGGCATGTTTGTGATACGCGCCTAACGGGCGCCGGACGGCGACCGGACCAGGCCCTTGTCGTCTTCCTCTTCCGGCTTTTCGCTTTCCTCTTCGTCCTCATCCGCATCTTCTGCTTGCGCTTCTTCAGTCTCCTCAGCGTCTTCTTCATTGAGCGATTCGGCGGCCCGCAGACGTGAGAGCATGTGCTTGTCGATCGCGCGATAGGCGAAGAACGTCGTCATGAAGACGTTGAACCCGATGGCGAAAAAGAGGTACCAAAGGAACGCGGCCAAAACAGAGATGCCGTAGCCCAAAAAGAGCAGCACGCCGGGAACCAGGAACAGGACGATAAAGCTGACCAAAAGGATGAGCAAATTGAGCGGCAATCGCAGAATCGAAAACAGCAGGCAGTTGCGCAGCAGCGGCTTGAGCTTCAAGTCGAAGGTGACCATCATGGGGTAGAGATAGATCTGGATCATGCACCAGAGCAGGAAGAGGATCACGATGATCGTCTGCAAGATCACACGCAGGATGTCGCTGCCCAGCACCAGGTTGGTGTTGTAAAAGGCGTAGTTGATCACGAAAAGCACCGTGAACAGGAGGCTGATCCCGGATGCGATCAGGGACTGGCGCAGGTTCTTGCGGGCGTGCTCCTTGAAATCCATCCAGACAAAGGCGTGCTCCTCGCGCGAATAGTTGCGCAGGATGTAGACGATGCCGGCGTGCACCGGGCCGACGATCAGAAGATGCAGCCCGACCAGCAGCATGGCAACCAGGATGTAGAGCTGCAGGATCTGGACATTGGCGAAATCGATAAAGGAAATGCCCTCCTGGAGCGGCAGCCCCGATTTTTCGAACATCTCGGCCAGCAATTCCGGCGTCAGGGCCGGGAAAAAGGCCTGGACGACAAACGAGGCGCCGAAAAAGGCGACCAGGAAAGCCGGCAGGCTGAACAGGATGTACATCAGGTTGATCGTCACGATCTTCCAGAATTTTCGCCCCAGGATGGAAAAGAAGAGGGCAAACGGCCCCTTGGGCGGTTCATCCGGGTAAACACCCGGCCCTTCCTTGGTATAGTCAAACAAACCGAAAAAACCTGCCATGAATGGTCCTCCCCGCCCGGCTGCGTCCGATGGACCCTGCGGTCCCGCGCCCAGGCGATATTATTATACGTTATTATACGGCTCCGGATGCATCGAAATCCCGTCAGATTTGTGAACGAAACGTGAACGGAGATGGTCTTCGGCCGCCAGCTGGTCGATTCTGGCCAGGGACCGCTCGATCATCAGGCGCAGCCGAACCTCTTTTTTTATCCGGCCCTTTTCCTCCAGATCGGCGACCAGGCCGAAATTGGCGTTCATCGGCTGGAAATGGCGGATACGCTCGTCTGAAATGTAGTCGCCCAGGGAACCGATCACCGTCTGGTTTCCGGGCAGCCGGGCCAGCCGCTCCGGCCGGCTTAAACCGGAATATTGCAGGGCGGCCTGCCAGCCGGCGACAAGGCCGGACGCGGCCGATTCGACATAGCCTTCGACGCCGGTGATCTGGCCGGCAAAATAGAGGCCTTCGCGCTGACGCACACTGTAGTCGGCATCCAGCACCTGGGGCGACGGCAAGTAGGTGTTGCGGTGCATGACGCCATAACGGACGAACACGGCTTGTTCGAGACCGGGGATCAGGCGGAAAACGCGCTGCTGCTCGGGAAAGGCCAGCCGGGTCTGGAAACCGACCAGGTTGTAGAGGCTGGCGGCGTGGTTGTCCTGGCGCAGCTGGACGCAGGCGTAGGGTTCGCGTCCGGTGCGCGGGTCGGTCAGGCCGACCGGTTTGAGCGGGCCGAAGCGGATCGTGTCACGGCCGCGCGCGGCCATGATCTCGATCGGCATGCAGCCTTCGAAGATCTGGCGGCGATCGAAATCGTGCACATCAGCAGTCCGGGCCGAGGTCAAGGCCTGCCAGAACGCGTCGTACTCGGCCTCATCGAGCGGGCAGTTGATGTAGTCGTCCCCGCCCCGTCCGTAGCGCGACTGGCGGAAGACGACCGACATGTCGACGGAGTCAGCTTCGACAATCGGCGCGGCGGCGTCGAAAAAATGCAGCGGTGTCGTGCCGAGGGCGCTGTTGATCGCGTCGAAAAAGGTACTGTCGGTCAGCGGGCCTGTGGCGACGATCACCAGTTCGTCATCCGGAATGGCGTCAGCGCGGGCACAGACGCGAGAAATCAAAGGATGCGCGTCAATCCTTTGCGTGACCAAGCGCGAGAACTGCTCGCGATCGACCGCCAGGGCGCCGCCTGCGGGCAGGGCCGACTGGTCGGCGCAATCGATGATCAGCGACCCGAGCCGGCGCATCTCTTCCTTAAGCAGTCCGACCGCGTTTTCCAGCCGCGCCGCCCGCAGCGAATTGCTGCAGACCAGCTCGGAGAGGGTCGGCAGATGGTGGGCCGGGCTCATCTGGACCGGCTTCATTTCGGTCAGCGTAACCGGGACGTCCCGGCAGGCCAGCTGCCAGGCGGCTTCACAGCCTGCCAGTCCGGCGCCGACGACCTGGACTTGGCGGAGCGTCATGCGTCGGATTCCTTCTTGCGCGCGGTTTTCGTGGTTTTCGTGGCCTTTGTGGTTTTCGTCGTTTTCGTCGTTTTCTTAGCCGCAGCCGGTTTTGCTTTTGCCGCCGTCTTTTTGCTGCGCGAACTTGCGGTTTTAGTGGCCGCCGTTTTAGCGCGCGGACTTGCCTCTTTCGCAATCGGCGCGTCCTGATCCTCTTCAAGGTTTTCAGCCGGCTTTTCCTTCTTGGCGTTGGTCGGGCAGTCGCGGTTGCCGCAGCGCGGATAGGTGCGGCCGCGGTAGCGCTTCCAGACCATGTAGGAACCGCAGACCTCGCAGGTGCGGCCCTCGATCGGGATGTCCCAGCTGATAAAGCCGCATTCCGGATCCGGCCCCTGGCGGTCGCAGGTGTAGAACTGGCTGCCCTTGTACTTGCGCGAGACGCGGCTGACCAGGCCCGAACCGCACAGCGGGCACTTGCCCTTGACGGCGTTCTCGATGTTGCGCGTGTAGCGGCATTCCGGGTAGCGTGAGCAGGCGATGAATTTGCCAAAACGCCCTTCTTTAATCACCAGGTCGCCCTCGTGGCATTCCGGGCATTTCTCCCCGATCGGCTTGTCGGCGATCTTGACCCGGTCGATGGTCGACGCCTGTTCGATCAGCTTGTGGAAATCCGGGTAGAAGGCGTCCAGGATGCCGACCCAGTCTTCCGCGCCAGATTCGACCGTATCGAGGCTCTCTTCCATGCGGGCTGTGAACGTCGTGTCGACGATGTTGGCGAAGTGGTCTTCAAGCAAACCGGTCACGGTTTTGCCCAATTCGGTCGGCAGCAGGTGCTTGCCGTCTTTTTCGACGTAAAACCGGTCCAGGATGGTCGAAACCGTCGGCGCGTAGGTGGACGGGCGGCCGATCCCCTTTTCTTCCAAGGCCTTGATCAGGGTCGCTTCGGTGTAGCGGGGCGGCGGTTGGGTGAATTTTTGTTCCGGAACCACCCGGTCCGCCAGCAGCGTCTCCCCTTCCCGCAGCTCGGGCAGCTTTTCCTTGCCGCCGGCGTCCTCGTCGGCTGTTTTTTCAGCTTCCTGATCGACCAACTGGACGCCGTACTGGGCCAGGTATCCCGGAAAGCGGATCGTTTCGCCCTGGGCGCGGAAAACATGGCTGCCGGCGGCGATGTCCGCGGTGACGGTGTCGACCACGGCGGCGGCCATCTGCGAGGCGATGAACTTGTCCCAGATCAGGCGGTAGAGCCGGAACTGGTCGTAGGACAGCTGGTCCTTGAGGCTGTCCGGCTCCAGGTCGAAATGGGCCGGCCGGATCGCCTCATGGGCGTCCTGAGCCGAGTTCTTGTTCTTGTAGCGGCGGGTGGTGCGGGGCAGGTAATCGTCGCCGAATTTGTTCAGGATGTGCTTGCGCGCCTCCTGTCCTGCCTCGTCGGACACGCGCACCGAGTCGGTGCGGATATAGGTGACCAGGGCGACCGCGCCGGCTTGCGGCAGTTCGACCCCCTCGTAGAGCTGCTGGGCGACGCTCATCGTCCGCCGGGCCGTGAAGCCGAGGTAGCGGGCGGCCTCCTGCTGCAGCGTGCTGGTGGTGAACGGGGCGGCAGGATGGCGCTGGCGGGTGCTCTTCTTAAGGTTCCAGACCGAAAAGTCGCGCCCGTCCAGGTCTTTGATGACCGCCTCGGTTTCGCCCTGGCTGGTCAGCTTTTCCTTTTTCAGGCTGCCGTCACGGATTTCACCGTGATAGCGCGCCCGGAACAGCGGATCCGACGCCGTCTGGCGCAGCCAGGCGGTCAGCAGCCAGTACTCTTCCGGCTTAAAGGCCTCGATTTCGCGCTCCCGCTCGACGACTAGCCGTGTGGCCACCGATTGGACGCGGCCGGCTGACAGGCCTTTCTTGACTTTTTTCCAGAGCAGCGGGCTGAGCTCATAGCCGACCAAACGGTCGAGGATGCGCCGGGCCTGCTGGGCGTTGACCAGGTTCATGTCGATCGGCCGCGGCTGGCTGACCGCGTTCTGGACGGCCGGCTCGGTGATCTCGTTGAAGCTGATCCGGCAGGCGCTGGCGGCGTCGATCTTGAGCAGCTCGGCCAAATGCCAGGCGATCGCCTCCCCTTCGCGGTCAGGGTCGGTGGCGATCAGGACGCGGTCGGCGCTCTCAGCCATCTCTTTCAGTTCGCGGATGACTTTCTCTTTGCCCTTCATGCTGACATAGTGCGGCTTGTAGCGCTTGGCGACGTCGACACCCAGGTCGGACGAAGGCAAGTCGCGCACATGGCCGACCGAAGCCGCGATCCGGTATTGCTTGCCCAGGTAGCGGCCGATGGTCCTGGCCTTGGCTGGTGATTCGACAATGACGAGGTTTTTGCTCATAGCGGTGCTCTTTCCCCCAAATTTCAGGCATTACCCCACATTATATACAGAAACAACCGCGATCTGTCAAAACATATCGGTTTCTTTGACGACAAGCCGGGACAAACGCGCTAAAAAAGGTACCCCGGCCATGCCAGGGTACCGATTGCTGCCTAAGCTGCGCTGACGCTTGGTGTCAGACCAGGACTAGGGTCCAAATGTCGGATCGGGCATGCCGACAACCGCATGGGCGATGACATAGACCGATCCAGTGAACGATCCGGGATTGGTATACGCGCCGGGCGCTACCGTATCGACCATCTTTTTGCCGATCTTTACTTTCGGAAACATGTCGTAGCCTGCATATACATGGGTTTCGTCAATGACATTCCCATTCGCGGCGTGGTAGGTCACGGCTACCTGACCGCCGCCGTAAACGACCGTTACCGACCCGACCAGCGTTCCTTTGCTGGTATCGCATTGGGCGGCGCCAGCCCATAGATCCCAGGTGTAAGTGCCTTCGCCGATCCTGTTTGTCCAGCCCCAGCGGCTGAACGTTGGGATGAAATCGGTTGCGTCGTCACCTTTGGCGAAAGCAGTTTCATACACGTAACCTTGTACATTAACCTTCAATCCGGCGGTGGCGTACTGGCCGGTTTCCAGGATTGTCGCCGTGTTGGCATAAAAATAGCTGCCCTCTGCGCCGTAGTCAGCCCAGGCAAAAGCTTTGCTGTAGGTGAATCGGGCGTTGTTAGGTGCCGTTACGCTGCCGAGATCGACCGCGCCGAAGAGGTCGCTGATATCACGGATTGAGACGGTTTTGTTAACCTCTGTCGTCGGTTCACCCCAGGTGACGTCGGCCTGGCTGGAATACACGTCACGTTCGGTTGTCACCGTCGCTACGTTGGTTCCCGTAAAATGACCGTTCTCGCTGTACGTGCAGAGCAGGGTCTGGCCGGCCGGCAGGACGTAAGGCAGTGCAACAGGGCAGGTCACGCTGATCTGTGTCCCGGCCAGCACATCATCGATGCATGTGATGACAGCGTCCAGGGTACCCGTGTTGGCGATGGAGATCAGACCGGTAACGTTCCAGTCGCTGTCCGTATAGCCGCCATAGGTGACATCCACCGTCCAAGTGGCGGTCTCATCGCCGTGCCCGTCGATATACAGCCAGATCTTGGCATAACCGTCCTTCATCCACCCGTCTTCAGTTTCCACCTTCTTGGCGATATCCCAACTGTGCGTGCGGGTATATGAGGTTTCAGCTGTTTTGCTTACGGTTAATTCTTCGTAGTCAAGCCCGGGACAATAGTCGGAAATGGTCAGTTGAGGATTGTTGTCGAGGACTCCAGTGTAATACACGGTGGCTTCGAGCTCGGACAGATCGTAATAAGGTGTGTAGAAATGCGAGGCGCCGCCAGACAGCTTGTAGCGTCCGTAGATTCCAGAGCCAGATCCGCCTAGCACGATGTCGGCAAGGCCGGTATCGTCTGAACTGGTCAGGATCCAGTGGATCCAGCCGTCAGCGGTGCGTAGTTCCTGCCCAATCAAATCGCATCTCAGGCTGTCTGTGCCATGGATGCCGTCCCATTCAATGGATCCGTCGTAGGGCGTTTGTGCCATGACACCACAACCAAGCACAAGCACGACAATCAGCGAGAGGGCCAGAGACCATATTTTGTGCTTTTTCATCGATAATCTCCCTTCAAATGCCCAGATTGCCTGATCCAGTTTTGGTTTTTCATCACACCGGTTAACGTTTTTCGGGTCAAGCCAGTCGTAACACTCCGCTAACAATACTCTGTGCTCCGATCGATAACGCTGCCCGTGTGGCTTTTAACCGAACGAAACCAGGCAGGTGATTTCGCGTTTGGTATGGATGTCAGATTTTGTGCATGAACAGCCAGGTGCGTGCCTGTCATGCCTGGTGTGGCTGGCATCTGCCGCCTGTGCTCGATGCATCACCTCGTTTCTTCGCCATACAGCAACCGATTGCTGTCCGGGTCAATTTCCGCTCCGCTCATTAACGATCGATAGCCTGTTTTTTTTATGTGTTTTGTCACATTAAAAAACCGGCCATCGGCCGGTTACGCTACTTGCTCATGCCAGATCAAGCGTCCATCTACGATCAGGCAATCATCGCTTCCATCGCGTATCCTATTATTAAGGTTCGCCTCTGCTGATCGTTATAGTTTAATTTTACGGATTTATGTCATCTTGTCAATTGAATTTTCACCCTGTATCTTGTATCTCATTGTGCTCAAATACGTATATTTACCCAAATTAAGGTTTCAGCGCGAGGCAAGCAAACAGTCGGCGGTTGTTTCCCGGAGAACGAGTCAGGATGAATTTTGCGCCATATATTTTGCTGCGGATTGCTTTTTTCTGATCATATCGCCCCGTTGATTTATAACCGATCCCTATGACAGGATCTGGTGCGCTTCTTTAAGAAGCTCGGGGATGTTAAGACGATATTCACACCAGGGCAGGCACGCGCCGCATGCGACGCAGTCACCGCCGTTTGGGGCGATCTTCCGGTACTGGAAAGCGAGGCCTGATGTGTCCTTCCCCTGCCGGCTCATGAATTTGTAACGTGAATGCAAGGATAGGATGCGGGGAAAGTCGATCCCGTGCGGACAGCTGAACTTCTCCAGGCAATGCAGGCATTCGCGGCAGACATTTTTCATCAGGCCCGAGATCTTGTCCGCTTCCTTTTTGAGCGCTTCACGTTCGGCGGCTGTTAGCCGTTCCGTTAGGGCGGCCTCAAGGTCGGTGTCGAATTCAGCCGGAACACGCACGCCGGCGTCGACCGTGGCGATCGAGGGATTGGACAGGCAGAAGCGCAGCATGGCGGGGTAGTCGATCGGGATATGTTCTCGCATGACCTGGTAGATCGGCACCATGCCGTTGCCGTTAAAGGCCTTCATGTTGATCAGGCCGATGTCCCTTTGGTGCGCGTACGACAGCAAATCAAGCGGCCCGTCTTCGCCCAGGCTGCGGTTGAAGACGTTGTAGGGCAGTTCGGCGACGTCGAAGACATCGCTGTCGATCGCCTCTTTGATCTGGGCCGCGAACGGATAGTGGCTGGAAAAGCCGATGTGGCTGATCGTCCCGTCGCGCTTTAGTTCCTGCAGGCGGTTGAGGACGCCGGACGCTTTAACCGTCTCCCAGCGTTCCTGGCTGATCCCGTGCACCAGGTAGATCAGGCGAATTTCCTGGCTGCCGATCTTGAGCGTGCCCTTCCCGGAGACTCCCAACGTCTTCAGGCTCTCCGCCAGATCCTGCTCCAGGGCCGGGACGGTGTAGGCGTGTCCCTTGGTGACCAGGACGAGTGGTTCAGGCCGGCAGGTCCGGCTGCGGATGACCTCGCCGACGACCTGCTCGCTTTCGAGCGTGACGCCGGGGGCGATCTCCCCCTTGTAGGCCCTGGCCGTATCGATCAGGTTGACGCCCCGGTCGAGGACGTGGTTGACGATCTGCCGGGCTTTGTCATATGACTTCAGCAGGCGCAGGTTCATCGCGCCGAAGCTAAGTTCGGTCACCATCAGATCGGTGCGGCCCAGCCTGCGCCGCTTGATTGTCCCGTTCATGGCAGTCTCCCCCGTTCGTTTTCTTTTATCATACCAATAACGGTAAGGCTTATCTCGTTTCGCGGCGCAGGGAGAGGATATCTGCGGCAGATTCGAGCAGGCCGGCTCCCTCGCGCAGCAGCTGGTGGCAGCCGCCGCTGTCGCCGGCGAGGATGCTGCCGGGGACGGCCAGAACCTCGCGCCCCTGGTCGGCGGCAAAACCGGCGGTGATCAAGGTTCCGCTTTTCGGCCTGGCCTCCATGACGGCGACGACATCTGAAAGTCCGCTTAAAAGGCGGTTGCGCGCCGGGAAATAGGGCCGTTTGGGCCGCGTCCCGGGCGGGTGCTCGCTGATCACCACCCCCTGCCTGGCGATGCGCTCCATCAATCGGGCGTGTTCCGGCGGATAGGCCAGGTCCGGACCCTGGGCGACGACCGCGATGGTCAGGCCGTGGTTGTCCAACGTGACCTGGTGGGCCAGGCCGTCGATGCCTCGGGCCAGGCCGCTGATCACCAGCGTGTCGCTGCGCGCCAGTTCGGCGACGATGCGCCGCGTCACCGCCAGCCCGTAATCACTGGGTGTTCGGCTGCCAACCACCGTGACGGAAAACGGATGGTTCCAGCGCGCCGCGGCATCCTGGCCGCGGAAATAGAGCACCGGCGGGCAGCTGTCTGTGCGGGCAAGCCGGAGCGGGTAGTCCGGATCACCGAGGCAAACCGACCGGATCCCCGCGCGCAAAGCCCGATCGGCCCGCCGCTCCAGTTCGGCCCGGTCCAGAGGACAAAACGGCGCCAGGGGCCTGATGTCATAAGGCTTGGCCAAGACGGTCGCACGCAGCTCGCCCCGGTCCAGGCGCCGGCAGGCGGATACCAGCAGGCAGTAGATCAGATGGTCGATCGCGTCCATTCGCATCACCTCGGAGACAGCCTAGCAGGTGTTCTCGAGATCTGACCGGCCAACGTGCGACAAAAGCAGTCAGTTCGGTTTGCGCGCGGCAGGCGAATCTGCGATAATAACGCTGGATTAGACCTAATTTGCGGAGGAACTGCTATGCGCCTGGGAATCGTGGGTTTGCCGAATGTCGGCAAAAGCACCCTGTTCAACGCCATCACCCGTGCTGGAGCGGACGTGGCCAACTACCCGTTCTGCACGATCGAACCCAATGTCGGGGCTGTGCCCGTGCCTGATCCCCGCTTGGACAAGCTGGCGGACATGGTTCACCCGGCCAAGATCACGCCGGCCGTCATCGAGTTTGTCGACATCGCCGGCCTGGTCCGGGGCGCCAGCAAGGGCGAGGGCCTGGGCAACAAATTCCTGGCCAACATCCGCGAGGTCGACGCGATCATCCATGTCGTGCGCTGCTTCGAGGACGCCAACGTGGTGCATGTCGACGGGCGCACCGACCCGCTACGGGATATTGAGACGGTCAACCTGGAACTGGGCTTGTCCGATTTGGAATATATGGAGCGGCGGATCGACAAGACCCGCAAGATGACCAAGGGCGGCGACAAGCGTTATGCCGCGCCGCTGGCGGTTTACGAAGCCCTCTACGCGCACTTGGCCGACGGCAAGCCGGCACGGACGGCGCCGCTGCCGCCCGACGCGGCCGAATACCTGCCGGACCTGGCGCTGTTAACGCTAAAACCCATCCTCTATGTCGCCAACGTGGCCGAAGACGAGCTGGGTTCTGATTCGGATTATGTCAAGCAAGTCCGCGCGGTCGCCGAGGCCGAACAGGCCGAAGTGGTCGTGATCAGCGCCCAGATCGAAGAGGAGATCGCCATGCTCGAACCGGATGAGCGGCGTCTCTTCCTGCAGGACATGGGCCTTCAGGAATCTGGCCTGGACAAGATCGTCAAGGCGGGCTATCACCTGTTGGGCCTGATTTCCTTCCTGACGGCCGGAGCGCCGGAAGTAAGGGCCTGGACGATCCGGCGCGGCACACGCGCGCCGCAGGCCGCCGGCAAAATCCATTCCGATTTCGAACGCGGCTTTATCCGCGCCGAGGTGGTTGCTTATGCGGACCTGGTCGCCTGCGGCAGCCACGCAGCGGCCCGAGAGAAAGGCCTGATCCGTTCCGAAGGCAAAGAATATGTCATGCAGGACGGGGATGTCGTCTTGTTCCGCTTTAACGTCTGATCCGGTCAGTCCGGCTGTTCCGCCTCAAGGATCCTGATCCGGATCCCCCGCTCTTTCAGTTCCTGAACCAGAAGGTCGTTGACTTTGGCCTTCAAGTCGTCCAGGCTGGTGTCGTTCTCGATCACCTGGTCGGCGATGGCGACATATTCATCGCGGCTCATCTGCATCGCCATCCGGCGTTTGGCTTCCGTCTCGTCCATACCGCGCTGACGCAGCCGCTCCAGGCGGGTCTCCTCCTTGGCCCAGACCACCCAGACCTGGCTGCACAAGTCGAGGAAGCCGTGTTTGACCGGTATCGGCACATCCAGGACGACGGCGCGCTGGCGGCGTTCGTCCATGCGGGTGACCTGCTGCCGGATCGCGTTCAGGACATATTTATGGACGATTGCGCTCAGGTCGTCGAGCGCGCGGCGGTCCTGGAAAACAAGCCGGGCCATCCGGGCGCGGTCCAGGGAACCTTTGGCGTCGACGATGGCATCGCCGAAACGTTCGATCAGCTCCGGCAGGGCGGCGCCGCCGGCGGCCGTGACCTG
>Ga0123335_1002978_pt1 | contig 24367 bp, 22 predicted proteins | sample BiotimSIPDNA_2_FD_89707 | JGI IMG/M metagenome (GOLD analysis project Ga0123335, IMG submission 89707) | Anaerobic biogas reactor microbial communites from Washington, USA - Biogas_R2 time_0 SIP DNA | ecosystem: Engineered > Bioreactor > Anaerobic > Unclassified | place: Washington, USA...
CACTGATCCTTGCGGAAAATGCGGTTCAAAAATCCGGTTTCCGCGGGCTTGCCCTCCACCGGGAAAACATTCCGGTGGAAAATGAAGTATGCGAACTGTGCCACAACAACTGCAAAATCAACAAGGTCATTGTCCAGGGAGAGACTGTCGCCTTCGGGTTTCTCTGCGGGAGGGATTACGACACCAGGCGCTATGTCGGTCCGGGCAAAAAACAATACGATTTGATCAAAGCAAGAAGCATGGTTTTCCCGCTGCCGAAAAAACATGCAGATTTCAAGACAAACATTAAGATCGGCATCCCCAACGCCCTGTACCTGGCCGAAGAAATGCCCCTTTGGAAATATTTTTTCTCCGCACTCGGTGTGGAAACCGTTACATCCGAAAATTTCACAGGTGCCGTCAAGTCCGGCAGGAAACTGGCGGGTGCCGAATTTTGCGCACCGATCAACGCTTTTTTCGGACACGCGCAGTATCTGGTGGACAAGTGCGACTATATTTTTCTGCCTTTTTATCTGGAGGCCCCCAAACAAAAAGGCGAGGACTTCCGCTACTACTGCTATTACACACAATTCGCGGCTTCCCTGGCGGCTGGCCTGAAAAGCATGCGCATGAAAAATAAAACCCTTATGCCGGTGATCGAACATCATTCCTTCCAGTCACGCATTGAACTTTTCTCCATCCTGAAATCGATTTTGAACACCGGCTACTGGGCAATCTACAATGCCTACGAGGCGGCTCTGGCTTTTTACAACGAGGGCCGTTCAAATCTTCTGAATGTCTATGAAAGAGAAAAACCCGCAGGCGGCGACATCAGTGTGGCTTTCCTGGGCAGGCCCTATGCCATCATGCAGAAATCAATGAATAAAGGAATCCCGGAGATCTTCAGCACGCTCGGCGTGAAAAACTTTTACCAGGACATGCTGCCCGCGGAGCGGGAGGATCTGTCCGAAATTGAAACACTCCTGAAGCGAATGCACTGGAATTACGCCGCGCGGATCCTGAAAGCCGCTCTCTGCATCGCCCGCACATCCGGCCTTTACCCGGTTTATGTGACATCATTCAAATGCAGTCCTGACTCTTTCACGCTGGATTATTTTAAGCGAATCATGGACAAATACGGCAAACCTTATTTGATTCTCGAACTCGACGAGCACGATTCCAATGTCGGTTATGAAACCCGCATTGAAGCGGCTGTCCGTTCTTTCAACAATCATCATAAGCACAACGAGCTCAGACTGGTTTCTTCCCGCCTGCTGCCGCTCAATTCCGCAAGCACCTCCAGGATCGCAAACAGGACTTTGCTCTTTCCGTGTTTTGATCCCATCAATTCCAAACTTCTGGAGGCGGTGTTCATCCGCGAAGGAGTTGACGCCAGGATGGTGCCTCTCACGGAGAGGGTGATTCAGCGAGGACTTCGCACCAACAGCGGCCAATGCCTGCCGATCAATTTGATCGCCCAGAGCTATATGGATTACATGGAAGAAAACTTCCTGGATCCGTCACAGACCGTCGGCTGGATTTTTGACAGTCATGTCGCCTGTAATATCCGGTTGTACCCGCAGCTGATCAAGGGCGTCATGGAAGCGGCAGGCCGCGGCATGGAAAAAGTGGACATGTATGTGGGAAAGATTTCCATGGCGGATATCTCCATGCAAGCCTCCATCGAGGCGTATTTCGCCCATATGTTCGGCGGCATGCTGCGCAAGATCGGCTGCAGGATCAGGCCGCATGAAAAGGAAAAAGGAACGACGGACAAAGCCATTGTCCAATCTGTCAATATCTTATATAATATGTTTTTAGGAGGAAGGAGCAAAGATGATGATCTGGCCAGGGTCATCACTCTGTTCAAAAAGATAGAAACCAACCCGGGCGTCCGTCCGAAAGTGGCCATTTTCGGAGATATGTACGCGCGCGACAACGACGTATTCAATCAGAACCTGATTCACTGCATCGAGGAATACGGCGGTGAAGTCATTACGACGCCGTTTAATGAATTTGCCAAGCTGATCGCCAGTCCATACATGCGGCGGTGGTTTCTGGAAGGAGAGTTCATGGATGTTCTGCTGACCAAAACGCTCATCACATTGGTCAACCAGCTGGAAAAAAGTTATTATAAAATATTCAATGAACTGCTGAATGAACCTGCTCTGGACAGCGAAATTGATTACAGGAAAATCTACAAAGACTTTGATGTGACGGTCCAGCATTACGGGGAATCCGTCGACAACCTGCTCAAGATTGCCTCATTGATGCAGCACCATCCGGATCTTGCACTTTTCGTGCAGACCAATCCGGCCTTCTGCTGCGCCGGGCTGGTCACCGAAGCCATGGCCTCGCGCATCGAGGAATACTCGGGCGTTCCCGTTGTCACCCTCAACTACGATGGAACGGGGAAAAATATTAACTCCAGGGTAAGCCCCTACATCAAATTTCCGCGCCGGAAAGCGGCGGATAATCGGGCCTGATATAGACAGACAAAAGCCAAAGAAGCGGATCATGGACATAAAACCTGAAACACGCTTCGGAAATTCGATCACGGCAAAATGAATTCTCGCACAAAACCGGCCAACCTGATCTATGACGTTGACGAAAGACCGAAAATCGGCGCTCTTGTCCTGCTTGGTTTTCAGCATATTTTCCTGCTTGCGATCGCCTTTGTCTTTCCCGTACTGATTATCGACAGCATTGGCGGTTCCGAAAATGACGCACGCCACCTGATCTCCATGGCCATGCTCGTCACAGGCATTGCAACGATCCTGCAGGGGCTGAATAAAGGCCCCGTCGGCTCGGGATACCTGTGCCCCCTTCTCAACGGCCCGGCCTTTCTCTCCGCATCCATCATGGCCGGCAAGGCAGGCGGACTTCCGCTAATTTTCGGCATGACTTTTGTCGCGGGCATATTTGAAGCATTATTCTCCCGCGTAGCCGTCAGAATGCGTGCCTTTTTCCCCGCTGAAGTAACCGGAACCATCGTAACCATGGTCGGCATCGAGGTGATTCCCTTTTCCATGAAAAAATTTGTCGGCATGGATGCGGCTCATTTAAGTCCTGATCCGACAGAATCAGCCGTTGCCCTGGTGACGATTGCGTCCATGATCGGTCTGACGGTGTGGGGAAAAGGGAAAATCCGCCTTTTCTCGGTGCTGATCGGCATGCTGATCGGCTACACGCTGTGTTTTTTTCTGGGCATTATCGGACCGGAACAATTCAGCCATTTCAAAGAATCCGCATGGTTTTCTTTGCCCGTGCCAGGTTCATACGGTCTGTCCTTCAGCACGGCTCTCATTATTCCCTTCGTGGTGGCGGCCCTCTCTTCCGCCCTGAAGACAATGGGAGATCTGACCACCTGTCAGAAGATAAACGACGCCGGCTGGAAACGCCCGGACATGAAAGCCGTCAGCAGGGGCATCCTCGCGTGTGCGTGCGGCAACCTGATGTCGGGACTGGCAGGCGCTCTCGGCCAGTCTCCGTCGTCCAGCAATATCGGTCTTTCCATTGCCACGGGAGCCACGAGCCGGACCATCGCCTATGCAACGGGATGCATCCTGATCACGCTCGCCTTCATGCCGAAGATCGCGGCAATTTTCGTCATCATGCCCACACCTGTCATGGGCGCCAGTTTGATCTTTGCCGTCAGTTTCATGGTGCTTGCCGGTATTCAGATCATGCTCTCGCGCATGATCGACTCCAGAAAAACCTTCGTGATCGGCATGTCCATCATCTTCGGACTGAGTGTGGACCTGATCCCGGGAATTTATAACGGCCTGCCCGGTGCGATCAAACCGTTCTTCCAGTCTTCCCTCTCCGTCGCCACGCTAAGCGCGATTATCCTGAATATGTTCATGAGAATCGGTATCGCCAAAACCGCTTATCTTGAGCTTGTTCCCGGAGTGGATTCATCAGAAAAGATATTTGCTTTCATGCATAAGCAGGGTGGCCTTTGGGGAGCCATGCCCGACGTGATTGACCGTGCCGCCGCCGCCATTAACGAAACATTTGAGGCTGCCGAAGCAAAATCGGCTACCGAGGCTCCGCTGCACGTTGCCGTTTCGTTCGACGAATTCAACCTGGATGTTGAGATAACCTACCTGGGGATGCGGATGGTCATTCCGGACGTCAAACCCTCGGAAGAAGAAATCATGATCTCTCCCGAAGGCCTTGCTAAACTTTCGCTGTTTCTGATTCATGAAAACGCCGACAGGGTGGAATCACATACGAAGAATGGACAATGCCGTATCCTGCTGCACTATAATCACTAACGTTTTAATTATTGGGCAGACTCCGACCAGCAATCACTCCATGCTGAAGAGGAAGCCCCCTCCGATTTGCACATGGCATTGCAGTTTGCAAATTCTGCGGCACAAAGTCTGTTGTCCGCCGTATAATTGTAACAGGGCTGCTGTTTGGCAGTGCAGCAACTGTAGCATTTATTATTCGTGCCAGACGTTCTTTTTCCAATGCTGCGGCAGACTTGTCGTTTTTCGTAACCGCCTTCTCTTCCTCTGCACCCCCTTTGCTAGCGGATTCTTCAAAACTCTCCCGCAGATCACATTTCATGCCATCCCGGGGCGAGGAAGTGATGAAAAGATTACCATGACGGTCTGTGCACTTATAGATCTCTCCTGCCTGACCCAAGGTTATAAAAGCAAAAATAATACTCAAAGTGATAAATAAGAACTTTCTCATTTGCCCCTCCTTCTTTGAATCAATCATGTATTTTAATTATATCATTTTCACGTTGATTAATACAGTTCAGTTGTCAGAATTATAGTTATTCAAACGCGACTCCTGTCACCCACATCAGTTCGCACGAGTTGGCTCCGCTGTCCTCCCGGGTGAGTGATGAACGCCAGCTCCCGCCTCCGGAGTCCCTGGCACTGATCAGATAACCCTCAAGCCTGACAATCTCACCTTTGCGCACTTTGAACAACTTCGATTCGATATTGTCATCCGCCGGGACAAGATGCGTGTTGGCTGAATTACGCACAATGAGGACGGGATCGATCGGAGGAGCGTCCTTCCAGCGATAATGATACCAGCGATTGCTTTGAGTGATGTTGAGTTGCCCGGTGATGGCATTGTCCGACATCGGCCCCCAGCCCAGTGCAAAATCCACCGGACAGAGTTGGGCCCAGCGTCCGCTCCGGTAGCGTTCGATAGACAGCACCTTGGCGCGGATCCTGTAGCTTGCAAGAGGTTGAATTTCAAAGCCCAGCTTATGCATCACTGTCGCATCGGTGCTTTCCTGTATGGGCTGTTCGGCCACGGGGCCGATCCTTTCCATCCGTTTCTGCTGCTGCCTATTATACGTACAATAACCGATGGAAACAAGCAGCAGCCCAATGATTATGATCATCGACACCGGGAGCTTTGCTTTTCTGGCAGATATTGCTGAAGTGCCCGTCCTGTATTTTGACGGCTCGAAGTCTTCCGGCGTCAGTTTCGCAAAAATGACGCCACAGTGAACGCACTCAGAATTTTCGTTCGTCTGTTCAGTGCCGCATTTTGGACAAATCATTTTTCAATCTCCAGTCTTGACGGGCTGTTGCCCAAATACCTTTTTCGCTTACCTGAGAGTGTTTTGCATAAATCTAAGGCTCACTTCAAATTATGACAAAGATCATTGACCCCTTCATTCCAGATGGTCATCATTTTTTCTCCCACTTCACGAAATTCGGGATGATGCGTTATATAGTCTGGTATTTTTGCCCGCGTTTCCGTTACGGCATCGGCCATACGTTTGAAGATAGACGTTATCTTTGCTTTGGGCAGCGAAAGATGCGCCACGGCAAACTGCTCCAGCATTTTTCGGGTCCACCACTTTTTCGTACCGGCAAGTGTAAGCGCCGGAACGTCATTTTTGATATAAACAGTCGTGGTCACCACGTCATACACAGGTGCAAGCCAAACAGCAGATTGAGGTGTGTTATATAGAACTCCAAAATTTTTCAGATGCGCATCACCATTCCTCACCATGACCGACAAAACCAGCGTTGCAAAGAACTGTTCCCGGGCATCCATCAGACGATCACCGGAAACAAAATTACTGATGCTCTTTGCCACCCGTTCATAACTGCTGGAGTATTTCCGGGCTGTGCCCAGCGCCTGGAGGCTGCACATATCCTCAAAACCGATGGCTTCGTTATTTTGAGCAACGTCAAACCGCTTCATAACAAAGAGGCCGCCATTTTCGGACAGGTAGAATTCAGGTGTTGGTAGAGCGGCCCGCTTCGCAGCCGTCATGCAAAAATATTCATTGGCAGCCAGATAGGGATAATCCGTTCCCCATGACTTCACAATATAGTTTGATGATGCCATTGTGCCCCGTCCCGTTGCATTGAGCAGCACCTTGGGCTGAACGCCTGATATGCCGGAACGCAGGGCATATTTTGCAACGAGTTCATGGAATAGTTCACTGGTGTTGGGATAGGTAAGCAATTCTTCCAGAGACTCGGATGTTTCCGGCAGAGATGGCGAATCGTCACTGGGAAGGGAGAAGCGGTTTCTGCCCACCTGGTTTCCACCGGTCACATGGAGGATAGAGAGGTCATCCTCGCCGATTATTTTAGCGATGGCCCTGCGGATGGCCTCGAGCAGGGCCCCCTCCGGCAGGTTCATCTGGAATATGGGGTGCAGTTCGCGACTTGTCCAGCTTGCCAGCCGCACCGGCATGGTCAGGGAAACCTGCGCCTCGCTACCAGTCTCCTGAGAATAGGCAAAAATATACTCCTGCCGGGCATCACGCTCCAGCAGACCGGCCCGTATGCCTGCCGCCCAAACGGCAAGGGACGACACTTCCGGCATCAGCGTTTCTCCTCTTCACGAAGTTCATCCAGCGTCGGCGGACTGCCGGCCTGTCGGATACGCAATTCCAACCCCAGGTATTCGAGTACCCGGATCAACTTGCGCACGCCGATTTCCTGAACCGTTCCATTTTCAATCTGCCCTATCGTCGTGCGGCTCATCCCCAGGGCTTTTGCCAACTGTGCCTGGGAAACCTTACGTTTCTTGCGTGCTTCGTGAATTTCTTGACCAATATTAAAAATCATAATTACATTATATATAATGCAATTTTAAATTTCAATAGTTTTTTGCATTATATATAATGCATTATTTGACAGAAATACTGAAATCATTCTCGCCATTCAAGCGACGCAATAACATGCATTATTCCTGTTTTAAAACAGTGCAACGATCGCATCTTGATCGTCTCGCGAAGGCTCTCAGGCACACACATTCTGAGACCGTCGTCTGATATCCGGATGAACATAGGAAAAAAGGTTTCTGTTGTATTGTGCTCTATGTGGTCCAGAAGTACTTCATCCACTGAATTTCTTTTTCACCCTGCCCCATAAAAGCTTCCAGAACCAGGAGGCCAGGTGCCACTTCTGGTCGAGGAAAGCGTTGGTCACGGTGGCAGCGGCTTTGCTCAGCTCCTTGCCATCAATGTTCTCCGTCACCGTGGAGACAAATCTGCTGAAGGCTTCAGGGTCATCCCGGGTGATGCCGTTCACAAACCGCGAAAAGGAATTGATCGCCCTGGCATTGACCCCCGGGCCCTCGGTGAGAATCATCCGGACCAGGAGAGTCTTCAGCTCCGGAGAGGCCTTCAGCATCGCAGATGCAAGATCGGTCCAGGCCTTTGCGCACTCCTTTGCCGCATCCCTGTCAATGTCGTCCGCAAGGCTTGCCATGAATGATTTCATGAGCTCCGGTGGATATTTATTCAGCTGTATCGCCAACTCGGTGAGCGCGCCTGTTATGTTGTTGACAACAACAGGAAGGCTGCCGGTGATCCCGAAAAGGACCTCCGGGTCTTCGCCCATGAAGGTCCTTACCGTATTCCTGCCTGAGTCAGGATTTTTGGCGTTCATGTTGATCCTGATGAGATCCTTGACCAGAGTGGATCGAAGGAGTGCTTTCAGGATGTCGCCATGTACTTGTGAGGTTGAGCCAGCTTGCATCATGTAATCTCCTTTTCTTTGGACGACGGCTCTTCGAGAGATTCTGAAAAGGCCCTGAAGACAGGGGCCATGTCTTTGCCCAGTTCTCGAACCTCCCTGATCAGCAGGGCAAGGGTTTCCTTATCCACATCCTGGAGCAGGGATTCTGTCATGCCTGCCAGCATGGGAGCAGGGTATTTGCGAACCTGCACCACCAGTTCCATGGCAATCTGGATGAGACAGTTCGCCACTGCCGGCATGGCGCTGATCACGGCCAGGGGAACCTCGACATCTCTGCCCATGAGTGTCCGGACAAGCACCGGGCCGGACTCCGGATTGATGTTCTTCAGGAACAACCGCAGGCTGTCCTTGAATGCAGTGCTGGCCAGAATCTCTTCTGCAACCCTGATTTGTTTTTCCAGTATTCCTGTGTTGTGTATGTCGTCCATCGTTCGTCCTCAAAGGGTCTCACAGTTAAAGAAGTACCGGGCGGCCTCCATCTGGCAGAGCTGCTTGCCCCCCATCCAGAGTTGCACAATCTTGATGTCGCGCCAGTGCTTCTCAATGTCCCAGTCGCGGTCCGCGCCATAGAGGCCCAGCACATCCATGGCCTTGCCGAAGCAGTCCACAGCTCTATCCGACACGAAGTCCTTGATGTTTCTGATCCTGCCCACCACATCTTCTGAAATGAGCGGCTTTCCATAGGGCTTGTTCCTGCGGTCCCCGATCATGGCAGACTCGTAGCCAAGAATCCGGCAGATGTCAATGTCTCCCGCAATGCGGCCGATGACGCCTGCGATGGCATCATTTTCCTTAAGAGGCCTGTTGTTATATGTTCGTGTGGAGACGAATTCATACAGTCTCTCATAGAGATTCATCATAGCCCCCGTCAGAAAGGCACAGCTCATGACCTGTCCAAAAGGAACAAGCTGGTAGAAGGCCTCGGCATCCCTGCCCGGACCGTGAGCCCGATACCAGGCAGGTACGCGCACATCCTCGAACCAGATATCGCCATTCTTGTCCGCCGCCATGCCCGCCTTCTCATAGGCCCCGCCCTGGGTAACACCCGGCAGATCGGCAGGCACATAGATAAAGGCAAAATCTTTCGGGTCGTTTGAGCCGGGCTTTGTCGTGCAGGGCACACCGAACAGCTTCGCGACACCGCCCGAATTGGTGGGCCAGAGTTTGTGGCCGTTGATCACCCATTCGTCACCCTCAAGTCGGGCGGTTGTGCGGATGGTTCTCCCGCCGAGCAGTCCGAGGTTCTCGATGTCGGAACCGCCTTGCGGTTCAGTCATGGCATTGGCTGCAAATACTGCCCTGTCCGCATTGCAGAACATGGGGGCAAACTCGGCGATGAGCCGCTCGTTGACATAGGGCTCAACCGATATCACAAGCAGGGGCCAGTAGGTTACTCCCAGCGCAACGGCAAAACCGGTATCCGCCCTGCCCAGTTCCTCACAGACCATGTAGCCCGCCCTGAAAAAATAATCGGAGTTAGCCAGACCCATCCCGCCGTATTCCATCGGGAATAAACCCTTCTGAAGACCGAGGCCAACCATAATCTTATCGAATGCAGGCTCGATGAGACGGTGATCTTTCCAGTCTTCGTCATACTGCCTCCGAAAGGGCATGATCGATTCCTCGATCGTTTTCCGGAGCAAACGCCTGAAGTGTCTGTCAAACGGTGATATGTACTCTTCCTGCCTGGAAAATTCGTCGAAATGTTTCATGCTCAATCCCTCCTCAAATCTCGGTGCAGTTATAGAAAAACCGGGCAGTATCCATCTTGAGCGGCGCCTCGGCAGCCACTCCATACAGGATGGATTGAATGGTCTTTACGTCCCTCCAGTGCTTCTCAACGTGCCACTCCTTTGCATAGCCTGCCGATCCCATGAGCTCCAGGCCGCGGTTCATGGCATGCATGGCCCCCTTCTGCACCCGATGGCCGATCATCCCGGCATAGGTGAAGGTGCGCCGGATTGTTTCAGGTCCGGATTCCTTCTGTGCCGCAATGATACCGGCAAGATCGCAAAGCAGAAGCCTGGAAAGCGCAATCTCACAGGCAACATCGGCAAGGACAGATGCGCACAGGGGGTTTTCCTTCAGTAATACGCCGCCCTTGATGGTCCGGCTTTCGCTCCAATCCGCAAGCAGTTCGAAGAAATTCATGGCGGCGCCAACGCTCACTCCGCCGAGGAGCAGATTGAGCCAGATATACAGCTCTTCAATATTGCCCTCATGATTCAGGACGTTTTCCAGGGGAACAGGCACTTGGTTGAAATCGATCTGTGCATTCCCACAGGCATTCAGTCCGGTCATGAGAATCGATGGGCCTCGCTTTACGCCCTTTGCATCCCCCGGCACAAAGGCGATGCAGGGTTTGCCGCTTCTGTCAGCGCACACCACGCAGAAGAAGTCGGCCAATCCTCCTGCGATGAGGGGCCGGAGAGCTTTTCCGTTCAGTGTGAAGCCTGTTTCGGATTTTTCTGCACATGCCAGAATAGACCTGCCAAAGAAAAGTGGCGTCTGCATGCCTGTCAGTCCAGGGCCTGTCAGGATGAGTGCCGGAGTCCTGACCGTTTCATCAGAAAACCGTGCTGCCAGGCTGCCGCAGAGCTTATCGTTATGATTGTGCTGACAGGCCATCATCAGGAACAGAGCCCAGGACGCTGCAGACAGGATCCCTATGGACGCATCGGCCCGCCCTATTTCGAAGGCAAGGGCGAGCATGGCAGGGGCCTTTGAAGGACTGTTCCATCCGAACCCGCCGAGGTCCGCCGGAATCGTCAGTTTCTGCAGCCCGATATCGATGCAGAGTTTTTCCCTTTTCCCGGCGAAGAGATGCTCATAGCCCTCCCGATATTCCATGCGCTTTGAGACGATCTCCCTGTCCGACCACTGCCTGACAAGCCTCACCACACTCAGGGATTCTTCGTCCAACAGCTGGGTCGGATATACAAAAAGATCATCTAGATTCCTGGCCATAGTTCCTCCGTACATTCATTATCCACTGTTTTATTTTGCTTTCTGCTTCGCGTACACCGCCGCACCCAGGGCGCCTATGATCTGCGGATCCACCGGGAGGCTGGTCACTTCCATGTTGATGATTTTCGCGAGAACCTTGATGAGCCCCCTGTTCTTGGCGCAGCCACCCGTGACCGTCACCTGGGGTCTCATGCCGATCCGCTTGAGCAGGGTGAAACAACGTTTGGATACGGCTGTCTGGATGCCGGCGGCAATCTCCTCCGGCGGGTTCTTCCTGGCCAGCAGGCTGATCACCTCGCTCTCGGCAAAAACGCTGCACTGGGCTGTTACCGGAATGACCCTGTTTGCCTTCAGGGAAAGATCGGAAAACTGCTCCAGGTCCATGCGAAAAATCCTGCTCATGGCCTCGAAAAACCTGCCGGTGCCTGCCGCGCATTTGTCGTTCATGGCAAACTCCAGCACCGAACCGTTGCCGTCTAAGGCAATCGCCTTTACATCCTGCCCGCCGATATCCACGATGGTTTTGATCTCCGGCTTGCAGAAGAACGTTCCCATGGCGTGGCAGCTGATCTCGGAAACGTTTTCATTGGCAAAGGGCACTTCGTTCCTGCCGTAACCCGTACCGATCAAATAACTGAGACATTCATAGCCGCCGAGCCCCTGGACCTGCGAACAGGCTTTTTCAAGGGCGAGAGTGGATGTCAGTTCAGGGTCTATTTCACTGGGCACAATAGATGATGCAACGATGTTGCCGCTATCATCGATGATTGCCGCCTTGCCTGTGGTCGATCCTACATCACATCCGCCAAAATATTGCTTTGCCATACCTGTCTCCCTGTTATAATGATTTCATCCTGGTATCTCTAAATATCCAGCATCCATCCCTTGCCCTGCAACTGTGCGGTTACTTTCGCGCCTCGCAGAAAGATGGACCTGAACGTATCGCTGATCAACGCTTTCCTGACCGGGGGCAGCCTCAGGAATGCACCCACAAAATTTCTCATGTATTGGTGGGTTATGCTCTGGGGGTTGTCGAAGATCTGATTCTGCATCGTGCCACGTTCCAGAGACGAGAGGACAATCACCTCAAATATAGATTCCGGGTGCAGGACCCTGTCGGTGCGCGGCACCATCCTGATGGCCGCGGTCGCACACTTGGCCGCACACACCCCGCAGCCAACACACAACTCGTTAAGAAGACGGGCTTTCTTCTTTTTTTTATTTTTCGCGTCATTGACCGGATGCAGTTCCACGGCATGCACCGGGCATGCATTCACGCATTTTCCGCATCCTGTGCACAAATCGTCATCGATCCTGGAGACGAAAGTCGACGTGACCACGCTGTTTACGTATCCGTACCGGTTCAATCCGCCGAGGAAGTTGCAGCAGCATTTGCAGCAATGGCAGATGGCCATGGGTTTCTTCCGGGTGTTCACGGCACAGAACACGAGATCATATTCCCTGGACCGGGCCAGATTATCCAGCATCTCAGATTTCGTGACCTCACGCGCAAACTTGTTCCTGATCGCATATTCCGCCCCGATCCCCAAAAAACTGCACGTGTCCAGCGGTGCATCACACTCTTTTTTCTCATCATGCAGTTTTTCGTTCCTGCACGAGCACACGCCGATGGCCAGTTTGCCGGCGTCCTCGATGAGCGACGTCGCTTTCTCGTAATCGAAAAATTCCGTGCGGTACCTTTCTTCCACGGATTCTTCAATGGGGATAACCCTCAGAGCGGAGACCTGCTCGTGATTCGAAAAATTCGCTGCATGAACCCAACCGAAGTATTCGTGAAAAAGCCGGGCCCATTTTTTCATGGGGAGATTTTTGTCCGACCTCATCATCGTGAATTCGAAGATCCCTATCGCTATGGGGTTGGACATGTAGAAATACCGGCCGAGCTCCTCATTCCAGAGGTCTATGATAAGCCCCTTGGCGCACAACTTTTCCAGGATGCCCTGCAGGCGGGTTTTTTCAATCTGACTCACCCGGGAAATTCGCTCGAGCGTAGATAAGGTATAAGGCATCTTTACCACCACGTCCGCCTCTTCCGGAGTGTAGAGTTCCTTTAAGAGACTGTGCCAGGTTTCGTTCCAGGGCGCCCGCACATACAGGTTGTCTATTTTTTCCCCAAGCTTCTGATACAATCGAGGGTCTTCAATCCCGTGCATTTCATATCCCCAACTAGTGTTCAATGCGTTTTGCCTTCATGACATTGTCCATGAAGTGCTCCACCTGACGTTTCATATTGTCGTGGGAGACGATTCTCGGGTCGCTGAGGTCGTAATCCAGAATAAGCAGCGGGATTCCCCTCTCACGGCATTTCTCACGCAGAATGCCATTCATGGCCTGCCCGCCTTTACAGCCCACATGATTGGCAATCCATATCATGTCGAGATCAAACTGCTTGTGCGCGCGGAAAATATCGTCGAGGTAGTTTTCGGCCGGGCCCCTTGTATGACGAACCATGGGACCCTGCATGACAATCCTGCTCCAACCACGCAGCATAGACTCGGGTGTGGAGATATCAATGGGCCCGTGATGGTGATACGACATGCTGTCGTTCATAAGCGTCAGGCCATAGGTCCGCTCGGCCCAGTTGAAAATGTCGGAAAAATGAAGGAAGGGAGGATTCCACACAATGGTTCGGTACCGTTCGTTTTCGGTTGCCGGAATATTGTTCTCAAGGTTTTTCCTGGCCAGCTTCACAAGGTTCTCGAAGAGCCGGGCAGACGCATCATAATCCGGGGAGACGTTATAATGCCAGAGGTGGCTTAACCAAACGGCCTCTGATGCCAGAGGGGCCGGCCGCACGCGCAGCATATCCCACAATTCAAGCTCCAGTTCCAGCAGATGGTTGCGGTTCTCGCAGATTTTTCGGAAACAATCCCAGTCCATGCGGCCAGGCGTGTGTTTTTCGAGCCAGGTGATCATTTCTTTTACGTCCTCGATGAAAAGGTTTTCTGCCCGCTCATTATAGAAATGATAGGGCACATCGACACGATAGATGGGGACATCATATACGCGCTGAAAGAAGGAGTACGAGGCTGCTCCTGCATCACAGGGAAGATTAGAGCTCACGAGAGCAAGCCCCGTGGGCATGTGACCCTTAAGGACCATGCCCACGGTCGTCTTGGGCAGGCTGCACGCATCGGGATTCATTCCCTCGTTCTCTGCCTCGTCTATGTATTTCATGGCCGAGTTCGGGTCCATGATGGGAAGCATGATTCCCATGCCTTCAAGCTGGTAGGCCGCAAGCCCCATGGCATGCATGATATCGGTCGGCAACAGATCCTCGATGATGACCAGCCTGTCTGGGGAGAAAAACATTTGCTTGAGCGTGTCGTTGGTCCCTGCGACGATGGTGTGCAGGGTCATGCAGATGGACTCCAGATAACGGCCTGTTCTTCCGCGGCCATAACGCCTCATCAGATCATTCACCTTCAGCAGGGTAAGAAGCCAGGGGTTTTTGATAAGCAGCCGGATGGCACCCACCGGCCCCAGATGGACAGCACATTCGAGGCCGAACTTTCCGATTTCCTTGCAGTTAAGCATCCAGTACTTCATATACGTAAGAGCAGCGTTCAGATCCGGTGAATGAATGAGATATTCCGGCAGGGATGACTGCCATGTTCTCTTTCCCTTCTCAGGCAGCCTTGCGATCATGGCATGGATAGAGGCAGGTATGTTTTTCATCGCAATGATTCCTCCGTTTAAAATCATTATTTACCCATGCTCTCAATGAATGCCTGGACCCGGGTGCGCAGCTGGCCTTCGCCGCCCAGGCGGTATTCACGCTCTAGCTTCAGGACAGGTATTCCCTGTTTGCGCAGAGCACTCACGAGCGGCATGGCATCCACCCCCCAAAGATCGCAGAATTTGATAATCTCAAGGACAATACCGTCGACGTGATATTCCCGGACGGTATCGATGATCGTTTTGAGCCGGGTATCGAAATCCTCCATCATGCGCGGGCAGAGTGTCTTTTCAAAAGAGTGTTCCGCCATAGCTCTGACCGGGTCGCCATTGACAAAAACCGATTTGAAACCGGGAATGGAACCGGTACAAAAACGGTCGGCCACCACCAGTCCGCCCTGAGATTCAATGATGTGAATGAACTCCGGGTCATGCAGATGGCCCCCGACCACCATGAGACGGGCACGGTATTTTCCTGCACCCTCCTCCTGCTCAATCTCGCTGTACAACGCCTCGAGGTGGGGAAGAATCAGGTCTTTGGGCGATGCAAGAGAGGCCATGACCACACTCTGAAACTCGGCACCCGTAATGGAAGGATTCGGCCTTTTTCTGATATCTCCGATTTGCCGCATAACCCCGCAGAAACGGTTCCACTCGCCGATGGCTTTCATCAGCGAAGCATCGCTCATGTCCATACCGAAATGGGATGACAGTTTTTTGGCGAGGATATGGAGCTCTTCTGTCTGCCATGCCAGGGTGACGGCGCTCACCTTGCGGGGCACATCGATGACATGGCAGAAGCCGGGCTTTTTAAGATAGTCGAAGTTGTCTATGAAACGCTGCATGTGCGCACAGGAAGGAACGAATACCCATCCCCGGATACAGTCATACCGGTCGTCCATGGCAAACTCGAGGATGCTCCGGGTGTACGAGCAGAGCAGGCTGGAAAGGTAGTTGTCGGCAAGCTCCGTCCCTGCCACCCCGGTGGCATGAAGACGAACCGGGAAGAGCCTGTCCGCCATGAGAAGGGGTTCAGGGACAAACGAGCAGGCATACCCGATGGGGATACGGCCGCTTTCCGCCGCCTGTTCCACCAGTCGGTTCTGAGGGTTTTCCAGGAGCTCCTGAAACAGTTTTATGATCTTTGTTTTCTCTGTACTCAATGGGTTCCTCTCCATGCCGACGGCAGTTACGCCGTCAGATCCATCTTTTTCAGGATATCCGAAACAATGCTCAGATTCGGTGAGTTACCGGGCATGGATGTCAGGGGGGCGCCCCTGAAATCAAAATCCCTGATAACCTCGTCATCGCAGAGCCATCCGTAAATCTCGAGTTTTGTTCTCGCGCTGATGTCGCGTGCTTCCGTTTCGCTGCGCACCCGGTTGAGCACAAGCCCCATGCGCTTGAAGTCGACGGCCTTTTTGTCAGAGGCCACCAGGGCGATCGTGTTGGCCACGCCAATGCCTTTTACCGACGTGTCCGAGACGAGTACCAGGTGGTCCACCGTCTTCATGACGCGCCTGTTGATCTGTTCAATGCCGGCCTCTCCGTCAATGAGCACGATATCGAACTTGCCGGCCAGGTCGCGGATAATATCCTTTAGCAGGCTGTTCACCTTGCAGAAACAGCCTTCGTCTTCCGGTCTTCCGATGGCAAGCAGAGCATACCCGTCACGCTCCTCGAGTGCATCGAACAACTCGTAATCGATCAGCTCCAGTGTCTGACGGTTTCCCGGCGCATCACCCTTCTGAATCCTTCCAATGAGGTCCTTCCGGATGTCATCTACCGTTTTGCGCACGGTTATCCCCAGGGATGTTGCAAGCCCTACGGCAGGGTCTGCATCAATGGCAAGGATCTTCCTGCGGTTCGATTCGGATAGCTTTTTTACCATAAGCGCGGAAATCGAGGTCTTCCCCACGCCCCCTTTGCCGCATATTGCCACGATCCTGGTGTCAGTCAATGCATGCCTCCTGTGACTTCTTCATGAGCCTGTCTCTCATGGCTTTGAGCTGGGAGGCATCGTCACACACCTCCTGGTAATCGCAGTTCTCACATTCATAATCCATCTCCGCGGCCATCTTGTTCATGGCCGCGATGACCTTTTCCGCTCCTGAGGTGATCTCCCTGAGTCTGATAACATCTTCAGGACTGGAAGTGATGTAGATGACTTCCACAGCCCTCACAAAAGGTTTTTCAAGAAAAAGGCTGATCAGCGCCGATCCCAGGGTGCGTGCAGAGAAGCCTTCCCCAATGGCAACACGGCTGATTCTGCACCACTCCCGCATGTACTGCGATACAGACCTCATCATGAATCCCTTGAGGTTTATGCTGTACCGGAGAAAATCCAGGTCTTTATGCAGGTCATAGGCATTGTCTTGGGTGAAGCCTTCCACGCCTGCCAGCACAACCTTGCCAAAGGGAAGGCTTCTTCCCGTGCTTTCCGGAAAGTCAGGCCCCATGAGGGTTATCCTGCCATTTTCGATGGAAGCAAGATCATGGGTCCACAGAAGACAGGACAAGGACTCCATCTGCGGGTTGCCCAGTTCCACCCCCAGGTCTTCCTTGAGCACAATATTATGTCCGCCACCTTCGGGCCAAAGGGGTTTGTCCTCGGCGATCCAGGATCGCTTCCCCGAAATCTGCGTGATAAAATCACGTACGGATGAAATGGTGTCGGTAAAGAGTTCCACGGTTTCGATCACCTTTTCCCGGCGGCGGTCTGCCGTGCCACAAGGGCGGCCCCGATCGCACCGATGATCTGGGGATCCTCATCCATCCGGATCAGTTCTACTCCGAGGGCTTCCTGAAGCGCGGAAAACATGCCCTGGTTTTTCGCCACCCCCCCGGTCATGGTGATCTCCCCGGCGAGTTCAATGCTCCTGGCCAGCGATGCCACCCGGTGTGACAGAGCCTTGTGCAGACCACCTACGATATCCGGAAGGTCCCGGCCCGCATGGATGAGCGATATGATTTCGGTCTCGGCAAAAACAACGCACTGGTTGGACAGTGCGACCGGATTTTTCGCCTGAAAGGAAATGTCGCCCATATCATCAAGATCGATGCCCATGGAGGCTGCCATGACCTCGAGAAATCTCCCCGTACCGGAAGCGCACCGGTCATTGTATGCATAACGGACCACCTTTCCCGTCTCATCGATCCTGATGGCTTTCGCGTCCTGCCCCCCGATGTCGATGACCATGCGGACCTGCGGCTTAAGCCACTGGGCCGCCTTACCGTGGCAAGCAATCTCCGATTCCACGGCCTGGGCAAAGGGAACTGCGTTTCTGCCGTATCCCGTCCCCACACAACAGGAGATGTCTTCCATGGACAACCCGGCCTTCTCCAAGGCACCGTCCATAACCGCCCGGGCCGACTCTCCGGGCTCGGGCCGTGCGAATATAACGGACGAGGCAACGATGCAGTCGTCCTTCATGATGACTGCCTTGGCACTCAAAGATCCAATATCGCATCCAGCTACAAACATCATTTTCCCCCCATCTTTTCCCTGGCAAACACGGCCGCCCCCAGGGCACCCATCATCTGGGGATCCACTCTGAGCCTGCGCATGGGAACGCCCAGCTGCTTTTCCATGGCCTCCAGAACCCCGGCGTTTTTTGCCACACCGCCTGTCATGCACACATCCTTTTCGATCCCCACCGAGCGGGCCAGGATAGCAACCCGTGCGGCCATGGCCTCGTTGATTCCTGCGGCCAGATCCGCGCTGGGCATGCCGTCGTTGATATGCATAATGACCTCTGCCTGGGCCCACACCGTACAGGTGGAGGCAAGGTTGATGGGGCGCGTGGCCTGCTTTGAGATGCTTCCAAGCTCCTCCAGCCCCAGCCCCAGAAGCTTTGCCATCACCTCAAGAAACCTGCCTGTGCCGGAGGCACATTTGTCATTGGTGATGAACTTAACAATCTCCCCGTTTGCACTCAGGCGGATGGCCTTGCAGTCCTGTCCGCCGATATCGATGATGGTGCGGATGGAAGGTTGGATAAAATGGGCTCCCTTTGCATGGCAGGAGATTTCGGAGACTGTCTTCTTCACGAAACCGATCCTCTCCCTGCCGTATCCCGTGCCCACGCAGAACCCGACGTCATCAAAACTGAGCCGCGCGGCTTTCAAGGCTTGCTCCATCACTTCATATGCTGATTTTTCGGGATTGATCGAAGACCTGAGAATAGCGTGTCCCAGTAAACGCGTATTGTTTAGAATGACCGCCTTGGTGGTCAGGGAACCGACATCGCATCCAGCCGTAATCATGAGGCGATCCCCCTTACGTGCATGAACTCGCTGATCTTGTCTACGCAGAACTCCCAGGAGGCGACTCTGTCGTCAAAAGCATCCGCAAACAGAAGCAAGGTGGGGAGGCCGAAGCGTTCAGCATCGCGCTGGATCAGCTTGTTGGCGCCATAGCTGTTCCGGCAGCCCATGCTGCCGATATAGACGGCCAGATCGGGTTGCATGATCCTGGACATGCAGAAGAGGTCTTCCCGCCATTGTCCGGCGGCATCATACGGTCCCCTGAGTTGTTTGACCATCGGCATGCGTGAGTTGATGTCGGCCAGGGATTCGATCATGGTATCCATGCTGGAGGTATTGATCGCATAGGACTGATCCTCCCTGCCTTCCGCATAATTGATGCCCTTGTTGAAAAAGGTGAATATGAGTGTCGGAAGGAGACTGATGTCCTGGTCGTCAAGCCACTGCCAGAAACGACCGTCCGTCGTGTAGTGATCAATGTAGCACATGAGGAGACGTGCCCGTTCCCTGCCCGAGGCCGTCCCGGCGCGGCCTGCCTTTGCGTTCTCGCGAACGACTTCGAGCATGGTTTCAAGCAGCCTGGTGAATGATGTTTTGCCCGACGACTGGAGCTTTCCGCTGTACAGGAAAAGATTGAAAATGGGCGGCATGGGACAGGGCTTCAGCCTCGAAAGATCAAAGATCTCGTTGATGATCTCATCCTGGCGTCTGTGCTCTTCAAGGACAGACCTGAGCTTGTCCTCATCCAGGCGGGACCCGGCGTGCTCTTCTATAAATGCGATCAGGGCCTTGTAGTCCCTGCGCTGATAGTCCGTGATTCTCTTGCCCGTCAGATTGGAAGGGAAAGTAAGCTGGAATAGCGGGATGTGGAGATACTCTGACATGAACTGCATGGAATTGGCATTGGTGTCGCAGATACCCGGCGCCCCGCAGATGAGGAAATCGGGCTTTTGGGCCAGGCCGGCCAGATAAGCGCCAACCGATCCGCGCTGGGCCGAGCACGAGGTTTCCGTGAACCCCACCTCACAGCAGTAGTCCATGTATTCCGCAGTGCCCCTCCTCATCATCATGGTCCCATACACGGTCAGTAACTCGGCCCATGCAGGGACCACGTTGTCAAAGGCGTAGAAAAGATCCTTTGCTGCGACGAACGTGCCGAAACAGAGTTTCTTGCCTTTTTCGTGAACGGTTTTGATATCGTCGAGATATTCCGCGCCCATCTTCATATAGAGTCTGCCCGGCTCACCTTGACGTATGAGGACATCGATCACGCTCCTGAAATTCGGGATGAGACGGAGCAGTGCCTGGTACTCCTTCCTGGTCCCGTCCATAACTTTGCTTCCCGAAGTGACACTCGACCAGAGCATCCAGTCAAAGTCGTATTCGCGTGTTTCCTGTTTCATCCCCTGCCCCCTCTTAAACGGCTGACATGCTGATGTGTGCTCCGGATTTCATGCGCTGGATATAGAGGCCCGCACGCTGCCTGAGGATATCCAGATCGGTCTTGCGGGAGATGTATTCCATCGTCTGAAGGGATTCCCTGAAGAGGGTGAGTGCATCGATGGCCCGCTGCCGCTCCGCCAGCATCCTTCCGCCATCCATTGCGATCTCGCACAATACTTCCATTGTCACGGCTATCTTATCAAACTCGCACATCATAACCTCCTTGCCGCCTTTTTCCATCAGGTAGGCGGATCATTTAGAATGGATCTATGGCTGCATCTCTAAACTCTGAGACATGCCCTTGTTGTTCGAGAAAATGTGATCGGAAATCCTTTCCATAAACGCATCGATGCGCATACGGATCCTGCCGGTCTCTGAAAGAGGGCCATATTCGCGCTCGAGCCTCATGCAGGGAATCCCTGCGGACTCGAGGTCCCTCTCAAAGATACCATTCTCCGATCCATGGAGATCGCAGAAACGGACATTCTGCAGGACCACTCCATCCACCCTGGCCTTTCTGATCACGTCCATGACGTAGGCGAATCTGGTCTTGTAATAACCGAGCATACGGGGGCAGATGCTGTGGGTCAGATAGTGTGAGGACAACGCGTGGACCGGGTCCGATTTCTCATCGACAAGTGCACTGTAGGTGCGTGATCCGTAGCAGACGGTATCCGCCACCACGATGGAGCCAGCTTCCTCGATTACGCGGATGAAATCCATATCGTCGCTTGCGCTCCCCATGAGCATGAGCCGTTTTTTTCCATCGGATAGTGAAGGCGCCTTTTTCAAATTCCCGATAAGACCTTTCAGCATGTCGATGAACTGTTCCTGAGGAATTGCATGTGCAGTGATGAGAACCGCCATGGCATCTTCACCGGAGATAGGAACATTCTGCCCCTGCCTTAACGCATCAAGTTCCTGGAGGCATGCTCTCCCTTCGTTATAAAGCTTGATGGACTTCCTCAGGCTTTCCTCCGAAATCTTCACATTAAAATGCTTCTCCAGCGTTTCGATCATGCCGTTGAGTACTTCTTTGTAAAACTCGATGCTGTAATCCACGGACTTGTGGGGAACGGAGAAGTACTCATAATAATCCGGCAGGGTTCCCGGATAATCCTCGCTTGCCTTTCTCCAGCACTCCTCGAGCCTGCGCATGGAATCACAGCCATTGGTGATGATAGCACCGTCAAGGAAATTGTATGCGCCCTGGCCGGCCAGTTGCAGAACGCATTTGGGCAGGCTGCAGTTCACTGCCCCAAAGTACGAATCCCCTATGGACATGGATGCAGTGCCGATCCCCCTCAACCTGAACGGCAGCACGCCGGCGGCATGGAGAATTTCTTCGGGGATGAAGGTGCATGAGTATCCCACAACCTTGCCACCCTCCTTCTTCCTTGACTGGACAAAGGCATTGTGCAAACCCCGGGCCGCTTCTTTCAAGGGATTGATCATTTCTCACCTCCCTCAGCAAAGGATAAGGAAATGGCAGCTCCTTCTTCCGGGGTCACCAGTTCATTGAACCCTTTAATGAGTTCGGGTAAAACAATCGGTGCAAGAGGCCTGAGCGCTTCCACCAGATCCGGAATCAGCCATTTGGAAATCCGTCTTACCTGCTCGGAATCTATCGAATCCACAATCCCCCCCACAAGGTTGCTGACAACGTCAGGCTTGGCATCATGAACCCTGTCGAGAACGCTGCATGCCGTATTGATGAGACCGGCAACCTCGTGAGTATCAAGATCAGAAACGCTTTCCGATACGGCAGCATTGAATCCGGCTTTTTCAACATCTTCCAGAATTCTCCATTTTCGGGATTTTCCTCTGACTTTGCAACTTGTCACCTTGCCCAAAGAAGAAAGCAACGACAGAACCATTCGGGAATTGGCATCGAGTGCATCAGCTTTGGCATTCGCAATCGTTTCCTGATCTTCTGCCAGGCAGATCCTTGCCTTTCTTGCCAGCTCGGGATCCATGGCCGTGTAATAATCCCTGAAAAATCCTGTAAGATAAGTCTGTAAAAGTGGTTTGCCTCCCTTACCGATCAGGAGGCTCCCGGTATGGACTCTCCGGATAAGCTCGAATACCGTGTTGGTGAGGTTTGCAGCGTTTGTTCCATTGACATCCCTGATGATGGAGAGGATGAGGTCTGCCAAAAGATCGGGGCTGAACTGTTCCTCAATGGGCCGCATGATCTCCCGGGCACCCTTGATGGAGGTATTCATGAGTGCAATGGCGATGACCGTGAGCGCGCCGGCTTTTGCCGGATACTTCCATAACTGCTGATTGAACGTTCTGATGGATTCTATCACATGCGGGTCAGCACCTTCGATCATCTCCAGAACCTCACCAAAATCCATATTCTGAAGGAACGCATCAATAGCCTCTCCCTGTTTTTCATCATGGAGAGTCTTTCCGGATGCATGATCAGCATTGACTTTCCGGGCCAGTGAAGTCAGGAGGGCTCCGACGTCTGCAGCCAGGTATTTGTCCTGTTCGTTCGGGTTCGGCTTACCAACTTTGGTTGCAACCCACAGGACAGGAGCGGCAAGTTTTTTTTTGACCTTGCTGTCTTTTGACCAGTTGTTGATAGATTCCTTCATAACAGCGGAAACCAGGGCCTTTGAACCAGTAGACCTCATTTTTTTGCCAACGATGCGGGCAAAAATCTGGTTGCAGACAGACTGATGATCAATGGTATTCATCCCGGAACCTCCGTTTTGTTTTTCTGTGTCTCTTCGAGGGCTTTTCTTCCAAGTTCTGTTAAGTGTGATTCGAACATGAGATGGCTCATTTTTGTCAGTGTTGCTATCGCCTCGTCGCGGGTGAATTTTTCTTCCAGGAGGATGCTGTCACCGAGATGCATGGTCATACCCACCACGGCATAGGCCGTGGGAAGGGGATTGAGGTTTTCGATAATTCCTATATCCAGCCAATTTTGAATGTCATTCGCCAGATCCTGGGCGATGTCGCTATAATGCTTCCTGATAATTGCATCCATCTCCTCGTCTACACCCAGGCTGCCCCGCAACATGAGAAACTGCTGGCGGTGAGAGGTGATGTAGTCGATGTATGCACCAAAACTCTGGTTGAGCTTTTCCTCCCGGTCGGTATGTTCCCATATCTTTAGCGGTTCTCTTAGATTCTTGATCCGGCTGCGCAGATCCGCCAGGTTCTTATGCGTGATCTGCCCGAAGAGATCACGTTTGTCCTTGAAGTAATTGTAGAATGTTCCAGCCGACATGCCGACGGCATTGACGATGTCCATGACCTGGGTGTTGTGGTACCCGTTCTTACTGAAAAGCTCTTCGGCAGCCTCAATAATTGTGTCCCGGATGAACTGCTTCTTCTTTTCAAGGAGTACATTCATGGGATTCCTCTTTTTTGCATCCTAATTTTCGTCCTTTTATCATCTTGATCGGCAAGAGACTTCGTGTCGGGGTAAACAATAAATAATGTATAACAATGTGAAACAAAAGGGTAATCGTTTTTCATTAAAATGAATATATATTACTGCTGTTCTCAATGTCAAGTTTAAAAATTATTTTTTTACAAATTCTGACTATGTTACTTCTCAAATGATGATAGATACGAGAAATAGGAGAATAATATTCCTGAGCGGTAATATTCTGGAAACAAAGGCTAAGTTTATATGTATAAATTACCGTGTGGGGACATAATGCTTGACGTCGATTTTATAAACATCATTACTGATGGGGAACAACGGAATCATTATAAGGATTCTGTCTGTCATTGAGAAAAGGGAACGGGAACATTCCTTAAATAATCAAAAAAGCGACAATATTAACCCTCTTCAGATTTCCGGAAAGCTGAATCCTAGCCATGATCAAAATTCTGTAGTGTTCGGATAAATTGAGCATGTAAATGGGGAATTGATTTCAAGCAATTGGGTAGGAGGCGGGGTTACCCCCGCCGTCCTCCCACACCACCGGACGTGCGGTTCCGCATCCGGCGGTTCATTGAACACTCTGAAGTCGTCGCATCGTATCGAGCAGCGACACCAATCC
>Ga0123335_1002980_pt1 | contig 24341 bp, 16 predicted proteins | sample BiotimSIPDNA_2_FD_89707 | JGI IMG/M metagenome (GOLD analysis project Ga0123335, IMG submission 89707) | Anaerobic biogas reactor microbial communites from Washington, USA - Biogas_R2 time_0 SIP DNA | ecosystem: Engineered > Bioreactor > Anaerobic > Unclassified | place: Washington, USA...
AGTTCCTCTCGCTGTTCGTCTGTCATTTCAATGGTGATTCTTTTCATTGTCCGCATCTCCTTATTAGTGTCGGGAAATGTGGATAATGTAATGTGTAAACGAATTAATTCAACTAAGTACTAGGGCATCCAGGGTGCCCTTGAGGGGGCTTTGGCGTGATAAGGGTGCTTGGGAGTGAAAAAGTGAAATGGTTGAAAAGCGGAACGTGAAGAAGCAAGTGTTTCGTTTTTGTCATTCAATGAATGAATATGCAAAGAAACATGACGGATTAACCCCAAATAAAAATTACAAAAAATTCTTTTGGATTAGAGACGAGAAGCTTGTGGAAGGGATGCTGTGAAAAAAGTTTTGAGGGGGATGATAGATTTCGGGGAATTGCATCGTATAATTAGATGAATGATGTTGATGAAATGACAATCTCACAAGGAGTATGACATGGTCAAAAAACTCGAATTGAAGGAATGCAAGCTTGAAGGGGAAAGCAAGAAGGGACTTAGGATTATCCACACGGCGGATTGGCATCTGGGAGGGAAATTCTACTCGTATTCATTGGAGGATGTGCAAAATAAGTTTTTGGAATCAATGGCGGGAATCGTAAAGTCAACGGAGACGGATGTTCTGCTGGTTGCGGGAGATGTGTTCGATACTAAAAGCCCAAGTGGGAGCGTTCAGGAGATGTATTACCAATTTCTGAATATGGTGAGGAGCGAGGCGAAGCAATGTCGGCATATCGTCATATTGGGCGGGAATCACGATCCTGCGAAGGTATTGGACGCGCCTCAGCGCCTGCTTAGGCATTTCAAGATTCATGTCATGGGGCGCATGCCGAAGAATGTCGATGACGCGATATTGGAGTTGACTGACGAGAATGGTCAAGTTCAGGCGTTGCTTGGTTGTGTTCCGTATCTTCATACTGATGATTTACCGTTGGAGGAGGTTTCAGGGGAGAGTGTGGAGGACAGCCTGGAGCGTCGCCGCAAGGCGATGCATCGTTTTTATGATCATTTGTGGGATGCGATGCTGAAACGTCAAGAGGCGTTTGGGTTGGACGTTCCGTTGATGTTGTCCGGTCATTTGCCCATTGCAGGCGCGAGTTTGTACGATGATCAGGAGTCACGTCGCGATGGATATGTTGGTAATGTCTTGGAGAATCGTGCCGAGATATTTTCATCTGACGCTAGTTACGTCGCCTTGGGACATTTGCATCGTGGTCAATCGTTGGGTGCCGGGAATCGGATCCGTTATTCTGGGTCTCCAATGCCAATGGGTTTTGGTGAGCTTGGTCAGGAGAAGAGCGTTGTTTTGCTGGAGGTCAGGGATGATTGCCTTGGGATTGAGTCGGTTGCGTTGCCCGAGTATTTGGGTTTGATCGAGGTTGAGGGGGAGTGGGATGAGATTGAGGAGGCCGTCGAGTCGGTGTTGCAGGAGACTTCGAAGCCGGTATTGTTGAAGTTGTCTTACACCGGCGAAGATGTATCGAAGGCGAATTGGCAGGTATTGCGCGACAGGCTGATCGATACTCGGCATGCCATTGTGTTTTGCGAAACGGTGAAGAGGAAAGAGGGGTTGGCGACTCGGCGGAATCAGGGGATTAGCCTCAGCGAATTGTCGCCGCAGTACATTTTTGATCAATTGCTTATGCGGAAGGGATTTAGCGAGGAGAAAAGCTCCGAATGGCAGAAGATGCTCAACGAGGCGATTGAGCTGAGGAACAAGAAGAACGACATGGAAGGGGCGCAATGAGGATTGACAAGGTCACATTTGAGAATTTGGCTTCGATGGCGGGTAAGTTTTCCATTGATTTCAACAATCCGAAGATTGTCGATCGTGGGATATTCGTGCTGAGCGGACCTACAGGTAGCGGCAAGAGCACGATTCTTGACGCAATTTGCCTGGCAATGTACAATCAAACTCCCAGGTTGGAGAAGAGGAATCAATTGCACGGCCTGATCAGCTATGGTCAAGTGAGCTATTTTGCCGAGGTTGACTTTTCGGACAAGGGCCGAAAGTTCAGGGCGCGCTGGGAAAACAACAGGGCGCATAATAGGCCGGATGGAAACTTGCAGAACGCCAATCAATTTCTTTGGGAATTGAAAGACGACGATGAGAAGGTGGAATTGGCTTCAGGTGTTTCCAATGTTCATGCGAAGATTACGGAGCTGACGGGCTTTGATTTTGAACGCTTCACTCGTGCGATGATGCTGGCTCAAGGGAAGTGCGCGGAGTTTTTGCTGGCTAAAGACGATGAAAAATCTGGACTCTTGGAGCAGATTACCGGTACGGAAGAATACTCTGAAATCGGGAAATGCGTTTATGAACTTTACAATGACAAGGTAAATGCTCATGCTGAAGCCCAGAAGGAAGTTGACAAGTTGAGCGAGAAGCTTGGAGTCCAGGATCCGGAAGCCATCAGGGCGGCAAAGTCGGAGGCGATGGAGAAGGCGAGGGAACTTGGTGTAAAAAACGCAGCTTTGGAAAAGCAGTTGGGGCATTGCAACAAGCTTGAGGAGACATTGAAGGAAAAGGAAAAGGTTGAAAGCCAGATTCAGGCGCACAAGGACCAGCAGTCGGAATTCGAGTCGGACCGCAAGTTGTTGGACGATGCCGAAAAGGCGGAGGCGCTTAAACTCAAGCATTTGGATGGACTTGACGGCAAGCAGAAGGAGCTGGGAACCCAAAGGGGCGATGCAAGTTCCTGCGAACAGCTTAAGGTCGATTTGGCAAACAAGATCAAGCTTGCGGAGAACGCCTGCGCCAAAGCCAGAAGTCAGCTTGAAGAAGCGGAGCGCGAGCAGGCGGCGTTGGGTGAACTCCTGAAAGCCGTTAGGACGCTGGATACGAGGATTGTGGAAGCGCAAAAGGTTGAAAACGAGGCAAAGGCGAACGTTGATACCGCCCAAAATGCTGTCGATACAGCCAAGCAAAACCATGCGAATTGCCTGAAACAACTGGAGCTGGCCAGGCAGGAGAGCCAAACTATCCAAAGATGGCTTGAGGAAAACAAGAAATATTCGACGTTGCCTGAGGGGCTTTCGACGATCGAAAAAAGTGCACGCGATTGGGCTGGCAGCAAGGAAGCATTGAAAGATGCCAAGAAGGAAGCCGATCAGGCTGCAGAAAAACTGGAAAAAGTCGTTCGTCCAGCGTTGAAGACGGCAAAAGACAAGCGTGATGCGGTTCTAGCTGAGTATGGCAAGGCGAAGTTGTCGGTTGAATCTTCGGTTAAGGCATTGGCTGAGGCGCTTGGGGATCGGAGTGTCGAGGGACGTCGAAATTCGATTAATGGCTTGACTGTGGAGATCAATTCTTCGGGGGCTTGCATCAAGGCACTTGATGATCAGGCGTCTGCTGTTGCCTCAAAGATTCAGGCCTCGGAGCAATTGACTGCAGCCGAGAGCTTGGTCGAGTCTTGCAAGGTGAAGTATGACAGCATTCATGCCGAGGTTGAAAAACAGGAGGAGGTCGTCAAGGTCGGCGATGCGATTGAGTCGCTCCGCAAGTATCGCGAGGAGTTGAAGCCTGGTTCGCCGTGTCCCTTGTGTGGTTCTTGCGAGCACCCCGGCATTAGCCATGATCAGGTATTGAGCGAAGATCGCAAGGTTCTCAAAGAACTTAAGCATAAGCAGGAGGTCGCGCTAAAGGCCTTTAACGAGGCAACGGCAAAAAACAATCAGGCTCAAGGGAAGGTAGATGCGGAGAGTGCGGCGTTGAAAAGGGCGTCTGAGAATGCGGAGAGGCTTTTGTCCGAGTTTGGCCAGGCACATCAGGACTTCGGAGTTGTGACCAAGGAAAGCCTGGAAAAGTATCAGCAAGTTTGCCAGGAAAAGATCGATTCCTTGAATAAAGAAATCAAGGCAATTGACCTTGCCGATGCATCGCTCAGGTCTGCGAACAAGGCTTTGGAGCGTGTAAGCAAACAATTGGAAGCAGCAAAGGACGCCTTGGCTAAGGCGGATGCAAATTGCCAAGTTGCGGAGGAGCAGGCGAAGTCGGCTACAGTGGCTTTGTCGAAGAAGCAATCTGAGAACGCCATGCGGGTTGATGAGTTTCTTGAGGTTGCCAAGCCATATTTGGGCGAGGTTGATGTTGAGGTTGCGTTCGCTTCTGTTGCGTCATTGAAGTCGGTATCTGGCGAATGGAAATCAAAAGTTGAAAAGGGCAAATTGGCCAATCAGTCGATTGCGACCTATGAAGGGCGGGTTGGTCCATTGTCCGAAGCTCTTCAGGATGCGACTGCGAATCGTGACAAGACCTTAGAGGCGCATGGTTCGGCGGTGCAAGCGAAGGGGCGGCTGGCTTCGGAACGGAAAGAACTTTTTGAAGACAAAGTTCCTGACGTCGAGGAGGCGAATGCCGTTAAAAAGGTAAAACATGCCAAGGCGGCGCAGGATGAAGCCTTGAAGGAGCATAACAATCTGGTCAAGGATTCAGCGGCCCTTGATGCCAGGATCGATGTTCTTGCGAATAGGATTCGTCTATTGGAGATCGATGTTGAGGAGTTGTCAAAACTTGCTGAAGCCGCGGTTGTTTCTGCTGGGTTCGAGGGCATTGAGGCATGCAGGAATGCCTTGAAGTCCCAGGACTGGCTTGGGGAAAAGCGGAAGCTTAAAAAGTCCTTGGATGAGCAGGGGGTTGGCCTTGCGGCGAAATTGGAGTCGGCGAAGGCGCAATTTGAAGGTGCCAGGCAGCTTGCGGAAGGTTTGGTCAAGGAGGACATCGAGACGGAATTGAATCGGGCGAAAGCCGATATCGATGCCCTGAACAAGGAAATCGGGAAACTGGACGAGCAGCTTGCCAGTTTTGGCGAGGGCGAGCGGGAGCTGGAAAAGCTGAAGGCGGCATGCGAGGAGGCGCGAATCCAAAAGGAGAAGTGGGATGAGCTGAACAAGGCAATCGGAGGAGCCAATGGGCAAAATTTCCGCGATTTGATTCAGATGTTTACATTGGACAATGTGATCGAGTGCGCGAATATTCGGCTTGCGGAACTGATGCCCAGGTACGAGCTTGTTCGGGCGGAATCGGACTCGAAGGATAATTTGGGAATCAATGTGATCGATACGTATATGGATGGGAACGAGCGACCGACGACGTGCATTTCCGGCGGTGAGACATTTGTGGTCAGCTTGGCATTGGCATTGGGGTTGTCGCGACTTGACAACTCGAACATGCACGTCGAATCCTTGTTTTTGGACGAGGGCTTCGGCTCCTTGGACAGCACGACGCTTGACATGGCTAGCGAGACCTTTGAGCGCTTGCGCTCGGACGGTTGCCTGATCGGTGTCATTTCGCACATTGAATCGTTGCAGGAATTGGGCGAGGTTCTCAAGGTGTCGAAAATCGGCAATACGGGTCGCAGCAAGCTTGAAGGGCCTGGGTGCACGTACGAATACAGCAAGCCTGCAAAACCCAAGAAGGCATCGAGGAGGAAGAAGGTTGCGGAGCCTTCAGGGGGCTGATTTCCATTTCGAAATGGTGTTTTTCGGGGCAAATTATTTGCAGGAAAGCACTTGGTTAAGTACATTATGCACTTACATGTGAAGTCCTGTTCTGAAGGTTTAATTCATGCAAGGTGTGACATTCATTTGTCCATGCACGCTTTTCCATGCAGGGGAAAGCGGATACGGGAAGGAGAGGGAAAGCTCTGAATCATAGGTATTTACCCATAGATTCTGTAAAAGATTCTAAAAAAAGGAACCCCGTATGCCTATTCTAACTGTTTTTTCTGTTCTTGGCGGACTGGCGATATTTATTTACGGCATGAAGCTGATGAGCGAAGGTTTGCACAAGGCTGCTGGCAGCCGCATGCGCTCTGTCCTTCACTTCTTCTCCTCGAACCGTTTTGTGGCGATCATGTCTGGAACGCTCGTCACTGCCGTCATCCAGTCTTCCAGTGCTACTACGGTGATGGTAGTCGGTTTCATCAATGCCGGCCTGCTCAACCTGATGCAGGCCATCGGCATTATTTTCGGCGCCAATATCGGTACCACGATTACTGCGCAGCTGATAGCCTTCGATATCGGCTGGCTGATCATGCCGGCGATTGCCATTGGTGTGTTGTTTTGCTTTATCACGCATCCTGCCTTGCGTGGCTGGGGCGATACCATTCTGGGTTTCGGGTTTCTTTTCTTTGGCATGAGCATCATGAGTTCTGAGCTGAAAGTTTTGGCTCAGAACCAAGAGTTCATCGCCTTTTTCCAGACTTTCAATTGCGCTCCGCAGAACGGCAGTCTTCCTCCTGGGGCAGTTTTTGGCGCCATTGGCATCGGCGTTTTGGTGACGATGCTCGTCCAGAGCAGTTCAGCCTGCAGCGGTATTGTCATTGCCCTGGGTGCCAGCGGTCTGATCGATTTGTACACAGCAGTGGCACTGATTTTGGGTTCTAATATCGGCACCACAATCACTGCCCAGATTGCAGCTATTCCGGCCAACCGGGTTGCCAAGCAGGCTGCCCTGGCCCACACGCTGTTCAATGTCTTTGGCGTATTGATTTGCGTAGGGACATTTTGGATCCATATTGGGGATTCGGAAATGCCGATTTGCTTCCAGCTGGTCGAGTACCTAAGCGCTTCTGGCAGTTTGCCTCGGAAGATCGCCAATGCCCATACGATCTTCAATGTCGGTACGACCTTGATCTTGATTCCCTTTATGCCCTTGCTGGCGCATCTTTGCGAAAAGATTATTCCTGTTCGTGCTGCGGAACTCAAATATCAGTATCTCGAGCCTCATCTTTTGAACACGCCCTCGATTGCGCTGTCTCAGACCATCTCGACCTTGCGCAGGATGCTGGGCAATGCCTGGGTGATGATTGATTGTGCGATCAATACGTATTCCAAGAACACTCCTGAAAATCAGAAAATGGCTGACAGGCTAGACGATCGCGAAGAAGAGATCGATGCATTGCAGGTAGAAATCACCGATTACCTGTCCCGCTTGATGCAGCAGAAACTGATGCCCGCCCAGGCGGATGCGATTCCGTTGCTGATTCACTGCACCAACGACACCGAGCGCATCGGTGACCATACGGCGATCATTCTTGATCAGATCAACCAGATCAAAAAGACCGGCGTGACGCTTAGCGAAATGGCCGAACGCGAAATGGATGAACTGCAGGAGCTTCTGGCCAAACAGGCGGAAGTCGCCAACACCTTGCTGATCAAGTACTCCCCTGAGAAATTTGCCTTGGCCGTCGAATTGGAGGAAAAAATCAACTCCTTGACCGAATCCTTCGAAAGCAATCATCTTGAGCGCATCAAAGAAGGAACATGTCTGCCGGTCATCGGCGTCTATTACATTCAGCTGCTTGCGGAATTCCAGAAAATTTCCCGCCATCTGGCCAATATTGCCGATCGTTCCCGAGAGATTTCCACACTGGCATAATTTATGTTACCAGTCTGTCGAATATGTTTTTTAGTCTCGAGGAACGCAGGATTTAAGAGACGAAAATTTTTTATGGGAAGATTAAATCAAAAAAAGATTTATTTGTCAAGTATATTGGGTTGAAAGTTCCTCAGTTTCAAGTACATTAGCTTCTTGCCAAGTATGGCATTGGAACGCAGGTTGCCCTAAGGGCATTTGGTTCGGCGTAGAAGAACTGGCATTTGTCGGTTTAGGCTAAGCAAGACGTTTTAAGCGTCGCCTTTATATACGGGTGTGATTGCGATTGTCAAGATTGTTTGTCACTGGGGGTTGAGGGTTTGCTTGGCTGAGATTGTCTTATTGTCGAAGAGATTTCTAGTTGTCCGAGTGTTTTCCTAGTGTTGCTTTGCGTTTATAGCGGCGTGTTTTCTATGGAAGAGAAAGGTCGTCGACGGGATTCGATTTGAGTCATTCGTGTAGGTTTCAGAGATTTCGTAGTTAATGAGCTTGTCCGCTCAGCGTGGCGGCGCGATGGATAAGGCTGGATATAGGAAGGAGTCATTGGAGCGTGTCGGTCGTCTTGCCAAGGATGACCGTAGCGTCAAGGATTCTGCATTATGTATCGGGTTGCGTGGGTTTTTGGAGGGTCTAGGAGGGATTCGATATGTAGCTGGTTTCATGCCTATAGGTAGCGAGCCTGGCATCCGTCCAATTTTGGAGGGAATTACAGATGGAATTGATTTGCTTTTGCCTCGCTATGCATCGTTGAGTTCAAGCTACGAATTGGTACGGATTGACGATTTGGGTCGTGATATGCGTCCTGGTCGTTATGGGATATTGGAGCCTATCGCGGAACGAATTGGGTTTCGTCGAGAAGATTTGGACTTCAGTGGATTGTTTGTATGGCTTGTACCTGGTCTAGGCTTTGACCGCTTTGGTCATCGTCTGGGTCGCGGTGGTGGTTATTACGATCGATTGCTGGGCTTCCATCGTGGAGTTCGTGTTGGCGTTTGTTACGATTGCCAGCTGTTCGCTTCTCTTCCCCACGAGAGTCACGACTTGCCAGTTGACTGGGTCGTGACGGAAACACGCATTTTGAAATGTCAATGAAAGCGTGTCCTTGAGAAGGGCAAAGGAAGAACAGAAATGGAATTGATGATGATTGTTCCATCGGCAAGCTCGATGTTGCCGATGGTTGCGGAAATTGGGATGGGCACGGCGGCTGGAATGACGGCGATCGGATTTTTGGTAGGCGCCGCATTGTTCACGATGATTTTCCGTCGGAAAGTCAAGATTGACAGCCAGCTGGCCGAGAAGGCGATGAAAGAGGCCGAGAAGATCAAGAACGAGGCCGTCAAGGATGCCGATCTGCTTCGGGAAAAGGCGAACGTCGAGGCTGAAAAGACTCGAAACCGGGCGGCCGAACAACGGATTGCCCTGAAGGAGAAGTTCGATAACGAAGTAAGCGAACGTCGTCGGGAATTGCAGAAGGCCGAGGAGCGGCTGACGTCGAAGGAAGACAACGTTGACAAGAAGCTGGAGCAATTGGATCGTCGGACATCCGAGTTGGACGGTCGCGACAAGGAGTTGCGTTCCCGTGAAGAGCAATTGAAATCTGAGCGGGAGGCATTGGCCTTGAAGGTTCAGCAGCAGTTGTCTGAACTGGAGCGCATATCGAGCATGTCCCGTGAGGAGGCACGTGACATTTTGCTCAGTCGTTTGGAGGAGGCATTGGAAGGTGATCGCGGCGTGCTGATTCGTCGTTTCCAGGAGGAGAACAAGCAGCGTTTGCAGGAGGAAGCCCAGGAGATCATGATCAATGCGATGCAGCGTTATTCTGGAGATTGCGCGTATGAGCGTACGACTTCGACGATACCGTTGCCCAACGAGGACATGAAGGGTCGCATCATTGGTCGCGAGGGTCGCAATATTCGCACGATCGAGGCTGCGACTGGCGTCAATGTATTGATTGACGACACTCCCGAGGCCGTAGTGATTTCATGTTTTGACCCGGTTCGTCGCGAGATTGCTCGAATCACGATGGAGCGTTTGGTTGCTGACGGTCGTATTCATCCTGCCCGTGTTGAGGAGATCGTCAACAAGGTTAAGAAGGAAGTGGAGAACGAGATTCAGAAGGCAGGTCAGGAGACTGTTTCGCAGCTTGGGATTACCCGTTTGCGTCCGAACATCGTGAATTTGATTGGTCGCTTGAAGTACCGCTACAGCTTTTCTCAGAATGTATTGATGCATTCTATTGAGGTAGCGTCTATGATGGGTGTGATTGCCGCGTCTATTGGCTTGGACGAGCGCAAGGCGAAGCGTGCCGGTTTGTTGCATGACATTGGGAAGGCGGTTGACCACGAGGTCGAAGGGACCCATGCTGCGATTGGCGCTGAATTGCTGAAGCGTGCCGGAGAGGACGAAGACATATGCAATGCCGTTGCTGCTCACCACGAGGAAGTTGAGAAGACAAGCTTGATGGGAATTTTGGTGCAGATTTGCGATACGCTGAGCGCGAGCCGTCCAGGTGCACGTTCCGAGACGACGGAATTGTACCTGAAGCGTCTGGAACAGCTTGAGGAGATCGGGAATGCGTTTGAAGGCGTTGAGAATTGCTTTGCGATTCAAGCGGGTCGCGAGTTGCGCGTGATCGTGCAGCCTGAACGCATTACCGAAGACCAGGCTGCGGTTTTGGCGCGTGACATGGCTGAACGCATCGAGAAGGAAATGCGCTATCCCGGTCAAATTCGCGTCTCTGTGATTCGCGAGACGAGGGCAGTCGAGTACGCAAAATAAATCTTTCTTGCCCCTTTTCTCCACATAATCATCTCAAAAAGCTGCTTTAGGAGGGGTTTGCGCATGAGACGATATGATATAATCATTGTGATTTCGATGTTATTGGCATCGTTTTTGTGCGGGGATGATTTTGTGGGGAGATGTTTAGGGGTTCGCGAGCGTTTGAAGGTTCGGTTATCTGAGTATCGTCAGGCGGAATCGAAAGAAAGCAACGCGGATAAGCGTCGCGATTTGTTGCATTCGTACTTGGGATCACGTCGCGGGATTTTGGTTGAGTTGTTGAAGTCACATCCTGTTGAGACGGATTGGCTGTTGCAGGATCTTGACATTTGGGGATGGGCTGAGGATGCCAAAGGCGAGGATCGACTTAAGAATGCATTGATTCGATGCGGGAAGGAGCTTGGGATCGAAGCCGATGTAAGCGGTGATGAGACGGCGTTGTTGCGTCGGTATCTCGAGTATTGCGCACGTCGTCGTGTTCGGCGGTTGAGTTCGATACCTGTGGAGTATCGTCGCTTGGCGTACATCAAGCGTGCTGCGGTTGTGCCGTCGTTTTTTGCATATACCGAGGGTCAATCCGATGCCCAGCACGAGCGATTTTTCCGTCCAGGTTCTGAGTTGACTTTGCTGACGATCGGTGACGATTGCGAGGTCGCAGAAACTTCATTGCTCCGTGACGAAGGCGGGATGTTGCGTGATCCCGATGTGCATTTTGACGGTAATCGACTGTTGTTTTCATGGAAGAAATCAGATCGTCAGGATGACTACCATCTGTACGAAATGGATTTGAAGAGCCGAAAGGTTCGACAGATTACGTATGGTCTTGGGTGTGCTGATTACGAAGGGATTTATACGCCAGGGGATCAAATCGTATTTAGCTCGACTCGTTGCGTGCAAACCGTCGATTGCTGGTGGACCGAGGTATCCAACCTGTATGCGTGCGACATGCATGGGAACTACTTGCGACGGCTGGGCTTCGATCAGGTCCATACGATCTATCCGCAATTGATGAATGATGGCGGTATCGTCTATACACGCTGGGACTACAACGATCGCGGACAGATTTTTACGCAGTCGCTATTCAGGATGAATCCAGATGGAACCGGGCAAACCGAATACTACGGGAACAATTCCTGGTTTCCGACGACGCCCTGCCACGCAAGACCGATTCCCGGAAGCCAAAAGGTGCTGGCAGTCGCCATGGGCCATCATACATGGCAGGCTGGGAAGTTGATCTTGATCGATGTGACTCGCGGTCGCCAGGAAGCCGATGGGGTTGAGTTTGTGGCGCCGAGGCGTCCTGCAGAGCCTGTCCGGATCGATTCTTACGGTCAGGAGGGAGAGCTGTTCAGGCATCCGTATCCGATCTCCGAAGACATGTATTACGTCAGCTATACCCCCAAGGAGTTCAATTTGCAACGTCGCGACTTCAACTTCGGGTTGTACTACATGGACAGTTCTGGTTGTCGCGAGCTGTTGAACTGGAATAGTTGGCGTTCATGCAATCATCCTGTTGTCGTGAAGAGTCGAGTTGAGCCGACGCAGCGTCCTTCGGTTGTAGATTATCGGCAGTCATCCGGTTTCTTTTATTTGCATGATGTTTACAAGGGACCTGGCTTGGCTGGGATTGCACGTGGCGAGGCGAAGCAGCTTCGTGTCGTAGCATTGGATTTTCGTGCCGCGGGGATTGGTTTGAACGGCAATGGCGGTCCTGCAGGCGGTGCCGGGGTATGCACTCCGGTTGCCATAGGCGATGGTTGCTGGGATGCGAAGATCGTGCTTGGAACTACGCCAATCCAGCCAGATGGATCAGCTTTCTTCAAGGTTCCGGCAAGAACACCGGTCTATTTCCAGGTCCTAGATAAACATGGACATTCCATCCAGACGATGAGAAGCTGGTCGACCTTGCAGCCAAACGAAGTGTTCTCATGCATTGGATGCCACGAACATAAAAATGAAAGCGTGCCGACGGATGTGGCGCGGACAGAGGCCTTGGTCAAGGGACCTTTGGAATTGGAGCCTTTCCTGGGAAAGAAGCCTGCTGGATTCTCGTACATCAAGCAAGTTCAACCGATTTGGGACAAGCATTGCCTGAAATGCCATGAGGAAGCGAAGCATACGTTCAAGCGTCCCACTGTGACGGTGTCGTACTGCTGTCCTGCGGATACTCCCATAGCATTGATTGACGGCGTGTTTCCGAAGCATTCCCGTGACGAGAGCATCCGTCGTTTCACCTGGTATCCCCAGATGAAGGGCAGTCGGCAGTGGGTTCAATTGACCTTTGAGCGTCCCTTGAGCCTGAATCGATCTCGTGTCTACTGGTACACCGAGGAGCCTCATTCCGGGGTTTCCCGTCCTGTGGACTGGTCATTGTCCTATCTTCCTGTTGGATCTGAAGAATGGAAGCCTGTGCCGGCGAAGGATCCATACGGATTAGATTTGGACAAGTTTGTCGAGGTTAGGTTTACGGAGGCGGTGATGTGTCGCGCCTTGCGTTTGGATGCGACGATGCGTCAGGACAAGTCTGCGGGTTTGTTGGAATGGCAGGTAGCCGAAGATGGCGGGGAGTACTCGAATCCGAACAATCAGGTTATTCTCAATGGCAAGTCGCTGTATGCCGATGTCAATTCGAAGCGTTATTGGAGCAATTCGTATTTGAGTTTGGTAGCACGCCGCTCTCCTGGTCGTCATCGTTTTATATCGTGGGTATGGCCTCAATCGACTCCCGAGGTTCAAGAGCCGTGCAAAGTCGGTGCGGTGGCGATCAAATTGATACCGTTTTTGCGAGACGATCACCATGGTGGCGTGAAACTGAACCAGGAGGAACTCGATATCGTTGCCACGTGGATTGACCTTGGGATACCTTTCTGCGGAGACTATCGTGAGGCCAATGCATGGTCGGAAGCCGAGCATCGCAAGTACGATCACTTCGAACAAAAACGCTTCCGGCAGGAGGCTTTGGAACGACGACATCTCGAAGAACTGATTCGCGATTCCACCGGAGAAGAATTCTTTATTCCCGGTTCGACGAATTATGCGGTCAATCCCTATGCGTCAACGCGACCTGATAGCTATCCGAAAGTCACGTCCAGTGCGGGAACTGGATCGGCGGCTTGCGTGATTGACGGTCGGATCGAAAATCGAGGGGAAGGGCTATATTTTCCAGCTTGGTCGCCTGAATCCGAGGCTTCAGGATGGATAAAAATCGATTTCGGGCGTGAGGTTGAGCTAGAGGTGTTGAAGCTTTGGTTGCGCCAAGGCGAGAAGAACAAGACGAACTGGACGGGGTGCCAAGTGGAATTTTCTGGAGGCAATGGGGTTGAGTTTGTTTTGAAACCGGGGTCTTCGGATGTTCAGGAGTTGCGTTTCCCACGTCGTCGTTGTCGTTGGGTGAAATTGTCTGGGTTCAAGGGGAACTCTGAGGCGGTTGGAGTTGGCGGGATAACCGAGCTTGAGGCGTGGTGAATTTTTCCACGCATCATGCAGACTTGACATTAACCTAAAAAAAGAAGTTGACCCCATGGCAATAGTTTAGGTACGGTCACCCGGGGTGCTCGTACTCAGGCGATGTCGCCGCTAAAGCGGCTAAACATGACGAAGCCCCAACTAGGCCAGTCGCCCAGACTTGCCCTGTTGCGGAACACGGCTGGTTTAGGTACGATCACCCAGGGTGCTCGTACTCAAGATGTGTCGCCGCTAAAGCGGCTAAACAAGGCAAAGCGCCAGCCAGGCCGGTCGCCCAGATTTGCCCTGCAGCGGAACACGGCTGGTTTAGGTACGGTCACCCGGGGTGTTCATACTCAAGATGTGTCGTCGCTAAAGCGGCTAAACAAGGCAAAGCGCCAGCCAGGCCAGTCGCCCAGATTTGCCCTGTTGCGGAACACGGCTGGTTTAGGTACGGTCACCCGGGGTGCTCGTACTCAAGATGTGTCGCCGCTAAAGCGGCTAAACAAGGCAAAGCTCCAGCCAGGCCTGTCGCCCAGATTTACCCTGTTGCGGAGCAAGGCGGTTTAGGTACGGTCACCCGGGGTGCTCGTACTCAGGCGTTGTCGCCGCTAAAGCGGCTAAACATGACGAAGCCCCAGCCAGGCCAGTCGCCCAGATTTGCCCTGCAGCGGAACACGGCTGGTTTAGGTATGGGCACCCGGGGTGCTCGTACTCAAGGTGTGTCGTTGGTCAAGCGGCTAAACATGGCAAAGCCCTTGCAGAAAACAAAATTGCCTGATTGGCTTGAACCAAATCAGGCAATGTGGTGGTGGGCGTATTGGCGCGGGGCTTAGTTCTGGTATCCGTTGGGGAATTTGAGCCTCCATTTCCAGGCGGATTCGACGATTGCATTTATGTCGTCGTACATGGGTTTCCAGCCGAGGACTTTTTTTGCTGCCGTTGAATCCGCGATGAGCCTTGCCGGGTCGCCTGGTCTGCGATCGGCGTATTCGACCTTAAAGTCTTTCCCTGTGACCGATTTGACGGTGTCGATGATCGATTTTACGGAGTGTCCGTTTCCGGTACCCAGGTTGTAAGCGCCTGATGTTTGGTTTTCAAGGGCGAGCAAGTGTGCTTGCGCGAGGTCGAGGACATGGATGTAGTCGCGGATGCAGGTTCCGTCCGGGGTGTCGTAATCGGTTCCGAAGACACTGATGTGCGGTCTTTTTCCTTCTGCGGCTTGAAGGACCAATGGGATCAAGTGTGTTTCGGGATTATGGTCTTCGCCGTGTTTTTCAGTTGCTCCGGCGGCATTGAAGTACCTGAGCGCAGTGTATTGGAGACCATGGATTTTCTCGTACCATACGAGGACTTTTTCGAACATCAGCTTGGATTCGCCGTAGGCATTGATGGGAATCGTGGGTTCGTCTTCGCGAATCGGGATGTTCTTGGGCATTCCATAGGTGGCTGCCGAGCTGGAAAAGACGATTTTCCTGACGGCATTGGTGGCGCAAGCTTCGGCCAGGTTCATCGCATTCGCTACGTTGTTGCGGAAGTACTTGCCTGGGAGCTTCATTGATTCGCCGACTTCGATGAAAGCCGCGAAATGGATGACGCCTTCGGGCTTGAAGTCCTTGATGGCTTTGTCAATCGCATTGTAGTCTTCCAGGTTGCCGTATACGAATTGCGCCCTCTCGTCAACTGCTTGCCTATGTCCGTTAAGCAATGCGTCGAATACGCAGATTTCGTGTCCTCTATCGAGAAGGTATTCGGTTGTGCAGCTTCCGATATAACCCGCACCGCCAGCGACTAGAATTCTCATGGTTCTCCTTAAGTTGTATAGTTAAAACGTGGTTTGGATAGACTACCAGTCCATGTCCTCGTCGTTGTCATCCTCTTGCGTCTTGTCGATTTTGAAGATTCTTCTTTTAGCGAGGATTTGTCTTAGGTCTTCGTCATCGAGCGGCGGGAGGACTTCGAGTTGTTTTCTGAGGGTTTTGATGAGTTCGCCTGTATTTTCCGCCAATTCGGCGCATGTTTCCACGATGATCGCGTTGGGTTCCGCCTTTTTGAGCCTGTCGACATTATCCCTTGATTCCGGCAGGTCACATTTATTGGCGACGAGAATGTACGCCCGTTTTTCAAGTCCGGGTTCATACTTGAAGAGTTCGTCTCTGAGGGAAGCCAGGTCTGCAAGCGGGTCACGCCCGTCAACACCAGCCATGTCAAGCACAAAGCAAAACAACCGGCAGCGCTCGATATGACGCAAGAACGCATGCCCCAATCCTACGTTTTCCGACGCGCCCTCGATCAATCCAGGAATATCGGCAACCGAAAACCGGTAGTAGTCGTCCATCTCGACGATGCCGACATGGGGGTGCAACGTTGTGAACGGATATGGTGCGGTCTTTGGCTTCGCGGCCGAAATTGCCCGGAGCAGCGTGGACTTGCCGGCATTTGGATATCCGACGAGTCCAACGTCCGCGACCGTCTTCAGCTCCAACTCCAAATCGCGTATTTCCCCTTCCAGGCCCGGTTGGAATTTCCTTGGAGCCCGGTTGACAGACGAGACGAAATGGGTGTTTCCCCAGCCTCCCTTGCCTCCTTTTGCGGCGACGAAAGTGGCATTTTCCTCATTGAGATCGTAAAGGAGTTCGCCTGATTCGGCGTCGAAGACAAGGGTTCCGATCGGGACATCGATGATACAATCGGCTCCGTTTGCCCCGTGCATTTTCTGTCCTCGTCCATTGCCTCCGGGCTTGGCCTTCCAGATGGGTTGGAATCTCAAGGCGACGAGGCTCTGTTCGCCTGTGACGGCGCGGATGATCACAGAACCGCCGTTGCCGCCATCGCCACCGTCAGGTCCTCCCTTCGGGACAAATTTTTCTCTTCGGAAGCTGGCGGAACCCGATCCTCCATGTCCAGCTTCAACGTGAATCTTAGCCCTGTCGACAAACATCGTACGTACTCCGGGTGATTTTGTATAGCTTAGGCGAACTGACGCCTCAAGGCTTCCTTTTTCGCTTCTCTTTTAGCTTCGAGTGATTGGATTTCATCCGTCAGCGCGTCATCGATTTTCTTGATTTGCTCAGATTGATCGGCTTTGGCTCGTTCTGTTTTGGCCTGGAGTTTTGCCTGAGCGATTTTTGCATCGTATTCGCGATCGATTTCAGCGAATTGTTCTTTTTGTTCTGGCGTGTACTGTTTTGTAGGTTCTCCGCCAAAGCGTGCCATAGCCAATTCGTAGGCGCTTTTCATAGGTCATTCCTCCGTGCTCTTGGGTATTCCATCTGGCAAAATCCCTTACTATATACCCATAATAGAGAAATTCAGCATATTGGAGGTGGGAAATTCTTGAAAAAGGCACTATTTCATATAAGTTTATACATTTACGCAATTTAGTTATTTGTTAACGAGCATGAACTCGGATTAGGCGGTATGGGATCGGTTCAAGAGTCTAAGTTTACGGGAATGGAAATCGGGACGTCCACGATCAAAGTGGCGATATGCTCGGTTGACGTTCACTATCGCATCAGGCTGTTGGGCTGGGGCGAGGTACCTAGCATCAAGGTCGTGAAAGGCGATGTCAAGGACCAGCCGTTCGTTTCGGAGCAGATAGCTCGTGCCATAGAGAAGGCCGAGAGCCAGGCGGGCGTGCGAGTCGTCGATACCAACGTCTATCTTTTGTTGCCTGGCGGGTACGTGCATCTGGTCAATACGTCCGGTTGCGTTGAGCTTGAAAACGAGCAGGTGATCACGCCAGACCATTTGGTGCTTGCCAATCGCGAGGGTCGGTATCAGACGAAGGATTCGACCAGCATGGTCATCCAGACGTTCACCAAGGAATATCGTCTTGACGAGGATCGCGTGGTGCGGACTCCTGTCGGATTGAGGTCATCGATCCTTGAGGCTCATGTTGTTTCCATTGTGGCAAAGCAGGCTCGCATTGACAGCTTTGCGCATCCTGTGATTGAGAATTTGAATCGTTCATTGAACGATGTGATCTACACTCCGTTGTCATTGAGCTATGCATTATGGCAGGAAGAGGGGGGGATTGCGTACGATGGGTGCTTGATCATTGACATTGGTGCAGGGGTTACGTCGTATGCATTGATCATCGGCAAGGATTTGTACACGGTTGGTCATATCACGGTCGGTTGCGACCATGCAGCGAACGACTTGTCCGTCGCCTTTGCATTGCCGATAGCTTCGACCCGGAAGATTTTGCGTGATTTCCAGCGTTTGAATTGTTCTGTTGTAGCCCGCAGTGACGAGCGTTCTCGTTCTCGGTTCATTTCTGCGGATCAGGGGCTTGGTGGTGGTAGCAAGATGTTGCCTGCCTCCAGCGTCGAACAGATTGTTCATTTGCGTTTTCAGGAGTTGTTTGGGATCATCAACAAGAGGATGAATGACGAGGAAGCGTGGTCCCAGATGACTGGCGGTATTTTGCTTTGCGGTGGCGGGGCCCGCTTGCCAGGCATGTGCGAGTTGGCGGAGTTGATGTTCCGTCATCCTGTTGAAGTTGTCTGTGCGGTCGATGTCGAAGGTCCTCGAGACATTGTTGGGAATCCTGCTAACGTATCTGTATTTGGTGCGATTCGTCAAGGTCGCATGGAGCAAGACATTGACGAGCAGAACTATCCTGGTGACGCCTGCGGTCAGATCAAGAAGTTTTTCAAGAGTTTGCTTCGGTGGTAGGGGGTGGAGGGCAGGATGGAAACGTTACGTGAACAAGAAGGCAGCCATGGCGACGAGCGTGTGCCGGTTGAATCGGGCTTGCTGGTAGGGATTGGCGAGGCGGGATGCCGTGCGGTCTTGGAGATTGGTCGCGAGTGCGAGCTTGGAGGCTTTCGTAAAATGCTTGCCGACACGTTTCGCGGCTTGGGGAAGCGGATGGTTCAACGCGGCGACAGGTTGATCTTGGATCAGGACTGGCAGGGCGAGTTCCAGGCTTTGCTGATTGATCGCGAGCTTGTGGTTTTGGTATCCGGCTTGGGATCGGAGCAGGAATCGTCAGCATTGCGTACGATGTCAAAGCTTGTCTTGGAGAAGGGGGTGTCCTGCTTGATATTTGTTTTGACTCCGTTTTCGGAGTTTGAGGACGAACGTGTTGTCCACCAGGCGTCATCGACGATTGACCAGCTGAAGGAGCAAGCGAATGCGGTGGTTGTGATCCCGAGTTCATTGCTGTTCTCGTCATTTCCGGAAAACGTGACGGTTATGGAGGCTTATGTCCAGGCGACATCCTGGCTAGCCGAGGCGGTATCGAGCCTGTTGCGTCCATTGGTCTCCGAGAATGTATCGAATGTGAGTTTGGATCGATTGGATTGGTTGCTGAAACAAAAGCATTCCACGTGTTCCATTGGTCTCGGTTGGGGCGATGGTCCCGATGCGACGGATGTTGCGCTGGACGAACTTATGAGTTGTCCCTTGCTTCGGAGGATGCCGGGGGCGTCGCCGATTGATGCAGGATTGGTTATCCTAAGTGTGTCAACGGAGACGACGCTTCGACAGGCGCAGCAAATACTCAAGCAGGTCAAGGGCGCGTTTGACGATCCAATGGTCATTTCGTTCTCGATTTGCCAAGATGAAACCCTTGCCGAGGGAATCAGGATCACTGCACTTCTGAGAACGCCCGATGTGCCTGAGCAGGACAAGAAGCCGGCGCAGGAAGCAAGCGAGGCAATGGTTGCGAAGACTGCCAAGAAACGTTCGAAAAAGGATAAGAACGCACAGCAGATGGATTTGCCATTTGCGAAGTTGTCGTTGGGCATATTCAGTTCCAAGGAGCCGACTCGGTACGGCGGGGAGAATCTGGACATTCCCACATATCAGCGTTTCAATACGCCTATAGACCTGGAGACCAAGTAGCACATTAACATAGTCAGGCTATCGGTTCTCTGGCATGAAATTGCCTTGGATCGTCAAGCTAATTTGGAGACACGGAAATGGAGAAGAAACTTGAGGCGATCGCGGCATTGTCGCGGAAGTATGGTTCGAATGCTGACTACGTCTTTTTGGGCGGTGGCAACACGTCTGTGAAGAACAAAGATTTTCTGTACATCAAGCCGAGTGGCGTTGCTCTTGCGACGATTAAGGCGGAGCAATTTGTGAAGATCGACCGTGCTTCGCTGGAGGAGATGTTTGTATCTGAGATGCCAACGGATGCTTCTGCTCGTGAAGCGAAAGCGAAGTCTTTCCTGGAGCGTTCGGTTCGTCCAATTGGCGCAGGTCGTCCTTCGGTCGAGACTCCTGTTCACGATGTGATTGACTACACGTACATCGTTCACCTGCATCCAGCGCTGGTGAACGGCATGACCTGTTCCAAAAACGGCGCCGAGGCGTGCAAGCGTCTTTTCCCCGAAGCGTTGTGGATTGGGTACATCGATCCTGGTTGCACGCTGTCCTTTGCGGTCAAGAAGCGCTTGGATGCGTACAAGGCGGAGCATGGAGTTCAGCCGAAGGTGATCTTCCTCCAGAAGCACGGCGTGTTCGTAGGTTCTGACACGGCGGAGGAAATCGAGGAAATCTACGATCGGATCATGGGTGTTTTGGATGCCGAGTACAAGGCTGCGAAGGTTGACCTTGATAGTCTTGCGCCGAAATCGGCGAACCCGGAAGCTGTTGCCAAGGTTGCTCCTGCGTTGCGTCAGATCCTGAGCAACGAGGACGGCGTTCGTCCCGTGGTTCAATGCGTTGGTGCAGGCTTGCCTTTCGGCGGTCCGTTGACTCCTGACCACGTTGTGTACGCGAAGTCGTTCGCCTATGTTGGCGATGGGACATACGATGGGATTTCGGCGTTCAAGGCTGAGCACGGATACTTGCCGAAGGTCTTGGGCATCGAAGGCATGGGTTTGTTTGTGGTTGGCGATACGCCGAAGGATGCGGATGCGGTTGCCCAGGCGCTGCAGAACGCGTTGCGGGTCCAGGCATTGACGGAGGCATTTGGCGGGCCGAACTATCTTGATGAGCGCGAGTACAAGTTCATTGAGAACTGGGAAGTCGAGTCGTACCGTCGCAGCGTGAGTTTAAAGGGTGCTGCGGGCGGTCGTTTGCAGAATCGGATTTGCGTTGTGACTGGTGGTGCTCAGGGTTTTGGCCTTGGCATTGCCGAGTATCTTGCTGCGAATGGCGGCATCATCGTAGTCGCGGACATGAATTTGGAAGGTGCCCAGCAGGCTGCGGATCAGCTTTGTGCGAAGTACGGCGCGAAGCGCGCATTTGCGGTAGCGGTCAACATCGCCAACGAGGATTCAGTCGCTGAGATGGTCTCGGAGATTGCCTTGGCGGTTGGTGGAATTGACTTGTTTGTTGCGAATGCCGGTGTTGTCAGGGCTGGTTCGGTAAAGGAAATGACGTTGAAGGATTGGGAGTTCGTGACGGACATCAACTACAACGGGTATTTCCTGTGCGTGAAGCATGCTGCCCGGCTGATGGCACGTCAGATCGTTGAGGGCAAGGGACGCTGGACCGATATCGTCCAGGTGAATTCCAAGTCGGGTTTGGAAGGAAGCAATCGGAATGGCGCGTATGCGGGATCCAAGTTCGGCACGATTGGGTTGACTCAGAGCTTTGCGCTGGAACTGGTCGGCGATTCGATCAAGGTCAACAGCGTTTGCCCGGGCAACTACTTGGATGGTCCGTTGTGGAGCCATCCCGAGAAGGGTTTGTTCGTGCAGTACCTCAATTCCGGCAAGGTTCCCGGCGCGAAGAACGTGGATGACGTACGCAAGTTCTACGAAGCCAAGGTGCCGATGCGTCGCGGATGCTTCCCCGAAGACGTTGCCAAGGCGATTATCTACTGCGTCGAGCAGGACTATGAAACTGGTCAGGCGATACCTGTTACCGGTGGTCAGGTCATGCTTCATTGATGGTTTTTGATTTGTTATTATTAGTTAGGGTAAATTTAAAGAACACAAATTATGATGACTGCTGCTGAATTACGACGTTTGTTCATTGATTTTTTCAAATCCCACGGGCACGCTGAGATCAAGAGTGCCCCTCTGGTTCCCGAGAACGATCCTACCTGCCTATTCACAACGGCTGGAATGCATCCCCTCGTTCCTTTCCTGCTTGGCGAAAAACACCCTGCGGGAAAGCGCTTGACCAATGTCCAGAAATGCTTGAGGACTGGTGACATTGACGAAGTGGGCGACCCCTTCCACATGACATTCTTCGAAATGCTTGGAAATTGGTCCCTTGGAGATTACTTCAAGCAGGAAGCAATTGCGATGAGCTTTGAGTTTTTGACGAAGAAACTCGGTTTCGATCCTCAGAACATCAAGGTCACGTGCTTTGCAGGCGATGAAAATGCACCTCGCGACACGGAAGCGGCCGGCATTTGGATGTCATTGGGCATTCCTGAAAAGAACATCTATTATTTGGGCAAGGAAGACAATTGGTGGGGACCCGCCGGGCAGACTGGTCCTTGCGGTCCCGATACCGAAATGTTCGTTCCGCTGGACAGGCCCGATTGCGGACCCGATTGCGGACCGGCTTGCGGCTGCGGAAAATGGGTTGAAATCTGGAATGACGTGTTCATGCAGTACAACAAGAATGCGGAAGGGAAGTATATTCCGCTGGAGCACCCCAATGTCGATACCGGCATGGGTGTTGAACGGGTCACGGCCTTCATGCAAGGCGTCAAGTCCGCCTATGAAACGGAATTGTTCAGAGGGATTTTCGCGAAGATCCAGGAAGTGAGCAATAATCCTGACGCGACGTTCAACAACCGCAGCGCCCGTATCGTTGCCGAGCATTTGCGCGCATCGACGTTCATCATCGGCGATGGCGTGAAGCCCTCGAACGTAGACCAGGGCTATGTACTGCGCCGTCTGATTCGCCGTGCCATTCGTGAAGCCCGCAAGCTTGGCATGACCGAGCCGTTCGCTTCGAAGATTGCGCAAGTCGTCATTGACGAATATGGCGATATCTATCCTGAACTGAAGCACAATGCCGAGTTCATTGTCGCGGAATTGAACCGTGAGGAAGAGCAGTTTGGCAAGGCGCTTGAAAACGGGATCAAGGAATTCACGAAGTTGATCGAGAAGTTCCCGGCCAACATCGAGAACAAGGTGATTAGCGGTCGCAAGGCGTTCAACCTGTACGAAACCTTTGGCTTCCCGCTGGAATTGACCCAGGAAATGGCTGCCGAAAAGGGATTTTCGGTTGATGAAAAGGGATTCCAGGAAGCCTATGCCAAGCACCAGGAACAGTCACGGGCAGGAGCGGAGCAGAAGTTCAAGGGCGGTTTGGCGGATCATTCGGACGCAACTGCGGCGCTCCATACTGCGACGCACATGCTCCACCAGGCGCTCAGGATCGTCCTTGGTGATCATGTGGAGCAGGCAGGATCAAATATCACAGCTGAACGACTCAGATTTGACTTCACGCATCCTGACAAGGTGACCCCCGAACAACTGATGGAAGTCGAGACCATCGTCAATGAAAACATCCAGAAAAACATGGATGTTGTCTGCGAGGAAATGTCACTGGACGAAGCCAAGAAGCGCGGTGCCATCGGCCTGTTCGAATCCAAGTACGGAGAAGCGGTCAAACTGTATACAATCGGCGACTACTCAATGGAAATTTGCGGTGGTCCTCATGCGACGAACACGTCCCAGCTGGGTACGTTTAAGATCCAAAAGGAAGAGAGCTCGAGCCGCGGTGTAAGGCGCATCAAGGCAGTTCTCGTCCATTGATTCCAACCAATCAAACCACAGGAGACAAACGATGGCAGTTCCTTTCAAAATCGACTTGTCCGGAAAAGTCGCGGTCGTAACTGGCGGCGGCGGGATTCTATGCAGCGGCATGGCGTTGGCATTGGCTGAATGCGGCGCGAAGGTCGCTATTTTGGATTTGCGGAAAGAAGCGGCAGACAAAGTTGCTGACGAGATCAAGGCGGTTGGCGGCAAGGCGATCGGCGTTGCCTGCAATGTCCTTGACAGGGCAAGCTTGGAAGAGGCGAACAAAATCGTCAAGGACACCTTCGGTCCCTGCAACATCCTGATCAATGGAGCCGGTGGAAACAATCCGAAAGGCACCACGGATAACGAGGTGATGAGCAAAAACGACCTCAACCTTAAGGATGCCAAGACATTCTATACCCTGGATCCAAAGGGAATTGAGTTCGTGTTCAACCTCAACTTCCTCGGTTCGTTGCTGCCCACCCAGGTCTTCACGCAGGACATGGTCGCCGCCGAGAATGGAGTCGTGGTCAACATCTCATCGATGAACGCATTCAAGCCGTTGACAAAGATTCCAGCATACAGTGCCGCCAAGGCGGCTGTCAGCAATTTCACGCAATGGCTGGCGGTCCACATGGCGCCTGTGGGAATCAGGGTCAACGCCATCGCGCCAGGATTTTTCCTGACAGACCAAAACCGGGCACTCCTTACGACCCCGGATGGCGGACTGACGCCAAGATCGCACAAGATCCTCAACCATACCCCAATGAATAAGTTCGGACAACCCTCCGATTTGATCGGGGCACTGCTCTGGCTCGTCAGCGATGAAGCAGCAGGATTTGTCACGGGTACGGTTATTCCAATCGATGGTGGATTCTCCGCATATTCAGGAGTTTAAACTCCAACTAAAACTGTTGCCGTAATTTTTTGGTCGCGTCCCAAAGTTGGGACCTAAGGGCAAGAGCTTGATCTTCCGTTAGACCTGTAGTTTTTGTTTTGCTGTTTCAGAAACTCTATTTTGTGCGAATGGTCACTGACGTTGGCTTTAGTCCGGAGGGGGGTCGCCACTTGAAGCCC
>Ga0123335_1002982_pt1 | contig 24336 bp, 20 predicted proteins | sample BiotimSIPDNA_2_FD_89707 | JGI IMG/M metagenome (GOLD analysis project Ga0123335, IMG submission 89707) | Anaerobic biogas reactor microbial communites from Washington, USA - Biogas_R2 time_0 SIP DNA | ecosystem: Engineered > Bioreactor > Anaerobic > Unclassified | place: Washington, USA...
TAAAATGAGTCGCCAAGTCGTCAGCTCTGCGAGGTTCGCCAGCCCCTCGGCGTTGAGGTAGCTGTTGGCGGATTCGTCGTAGAGCACGTTAGCGGTTGGGGGCAGTTCTTCGTCTACCCAGAGAATGTAGGTTATTGGGACAAGGTTGAATGCGGGGACTTCGACTGATGCTTGGCCGAGCTCCAGTTTCATGCCGCCCAGCAATACACCGGCCTCTACCAGCAATTCAGGCTGAGCGGCAAAAGTTTTAGCAATCGGCTCAACTGCGTTGCGTAAAAACGCGTTCTCATAGGCGATCCCACCCGGAAACATCCTGAACTTCACTTGTTTTCTGCTCAGGATTTTTTTGGCAGCGCCCGAATATTCGAGTAGCAATTCGGTGATCTGGTGATGCATCGTCGGATTGCTAACTTCAGGATCAGCAGCGCCCTTTTGAAGTTCGTCTATGAATTCGCCTGTTTGTAGGTTAAGTGAGAAGCCGAGAAAACGGAAAGCCTCACCGTTCTGGGTACCAGCCAAGTTCTGTAGTCTTAATCGTTGCTCAGGCGCCAAATTTAAAGTAACCAAGGTATTACACTGAGGTATAGTACCCATGGACAGTTTTAATCCATTTGGCTCCACTTAAAATTAAATCGAACCTATCCGAAATGCACAGTTTGAATTAAGTTGATGAAGAAAGCGGGGTAAATGCCTATAAGGATAATCAAAACAGCCAAGATTACAAAGGATAATTTCATCCAATTTGAAACTCCGCTGGTTTTCTTTACTTCTGTATTCTCAGCGACCGGTTCAGCTACCTCTGGTTTTGAGCTGAAAAAAATATTCAAAATAAACCGAAGCATGTAAGCAAGCGAGATCACTGTAATAACTAGCATAAGAAAAGTTGGAACAAGATAAAACTGATCTAAAAGCATTACCTGAATCGCCCCAATAAAAATCAAAAGCTCACTTATAAAACAAGCAAACGGCGGCAACCCCGCAATACTTAGAGCAGCTATAATGGAGACTGCTGCTGTAAAGGGCATCTTGCTGGCTAAACCGCCCATTTTTCGGATATCTCTTTCGTCAGTTTGATGCATCACAGCGCCTGCAGTGATGAAGAGAAGACCCTTACTTAGTGCGTGGCTGATGATTTGAAGTACTGTTCCAGTTAGGGCAATTGAGGAAGCGAAAAGCACGGCTACGCCTGCCGCGGCGTCTGAGGGAAACAGCGAAAGCCCAAACAGTACATACCCCATATGGGCAATGCTGGAGTAGGCGATAAGCCGCTTAATATCAGTAGAAACCAAGGCGATTAAGGCTCCAAAAAACGCCGAGAGAACACCAACAATAGCCAATGCATGAAGAAAATCGGTTCCGAATTCTATACCAACGGCTGGAAAAACCATCCCCAAAGAAAGACGCAAAATCGCATACGCCCCAGCACTAATAATAACGCCGCTTAAAAGCGCAGACATCGGTGCAGGTGCTTCTGAGTGAGCATCGGGAAGCCACATATGCAGGGGCACAACAGCCATTTTAACCGCAAACCCCCCCGTAAGAGCAATAAGAAGCCATTTTGCTGCATCCGGTAGAGCAAGTGCTAGCAGAGAGTCCCTTGCAGTAAACATATCCAATGCACCGGTTAACCAGTAGATGGCTCCGATGGACAAGAGCACAAAAACGGCTCCTGCGTGGGTATAAAGCAATAGTTTGAAGGCTTGTTTGTAGGCGTCTCTGTAGCCCCATTCGCCAACTATAAAGTAAGCGGGAATCAGCATTAGTTCCCAACAGAAATAAAAAAGTAACAAGTTAGAGGTTAAGAAAACGCCCACTAACCCCACAGAAAGCATACAGAGGAGAGCATAGTAGGCGGGAAGCCGTTTCTTCCCCGCCATGTAAGTTATCGAGAATAGAGAAGCAGCCAAAATCAGAATCAAACTAACTATGGCAAGGGAGAGGCTTACGCCGTCGGCAAACAGGGTAAAAGAGGAACCCAAGATAACCGATATCCACGGGTAGGATTCAATGTATCGATGGTCTGGGTTACTAATAACCGAGGGAACCGTGGACAGTACAAGAAGTATGTTGATTATGGCGATTGCTGCGACAAACAACGCAGCGGCTTTGGGGGATTTCTTTCCTGTCAAATAAACAAAGATTATGCTTATTGTGGGGATAGCAAAGACGGCTAAAAGAGCGTACACCATGCTATAGAGCTCCCGCCAAATATAGGATAACCACAATCAGAATCACCCCAACGATCACAGCTGCAATGTAATTCTGAAATGTCTTGAGAGGAATCCGATAAAGCAGCAAACAAGCTCTTACAAACAACCCCCCAAAATAATCCATTAACCGGGTCAATAAATCGTCAAGTCCCATAACTCCCCTTGACAACACCACAATCCCTCTACCGAGATACCCATAAAAACGATTCAACCCCCCATCAACATGCAACGAACCCACAGACAGCTTCTCAATCCATTTTACGATGCCATAACCGACGTCATCAAGGAAAAACTTGTGCTCCAAGAGAATAGTGAGCGGGTTTTTTCCTGCCGCGATTCTACGGATCCCCCAAAAACCCCGATAATAACTCCAGTAAGCAAGTATAAACACCGAAACCAGCAAACCCATGAATATCGGAAATTCCAAGCTAACAAAAGCCTCAAACAACGAGACGCCAACGACAACATGCAAAAAGTCCGCGACAACTGGTTCAGATACCCCCCAAATGACACATAAAACAGCTAAAACTGCGGCTGGAGCCAGCATGATTTTAGGCGCTTCTTTCACAGAGATTCTTTCTACAAAAGGCGACTGTTCACCCATAAAAACAAGGCTTAACAGGCGCACACAGTAAGCAAACGTAAGGGCGGCGGTTGCGTAGACCAGTATTGTTTGAATTAGTCCAGATGTGGTTCCAACTTCGGATACACATGCAATAATTAGGCTCTTACTAAAGAAACTGGCAAACGGCGGCAACCCCCCCGCAGTCAATACCATTATTAGAGCCAAAACAAAAGTGTAGGGCATAGCTTTCCGTAAGCCACCCATTAAGCGCATATCACGGGTTTTGAGAGCGAGGATGATACCGCCTGCAAGGAGAAATCCAAGTCCTTCGAAGAAGGCATGGCTAACCATGTGAAAGAGACTTGCAAACCAGCCCATGGATGCAGCTCCAGCGACGGCGGTGCCTAAACCTGCCATTATGAAACCGAGTTGGCTAACAGTCGAGTAGGCCAAAACCCCTTTTATGTCGGTGGTAAAGAGACCCAAAGCTGCACCAATAAAGGCCGTAATGACGCCTATCCAAGTAACTACTGGAAACCAAGTCTCCTGCAAAGCAACCAACAGAATGGGTGCAACCGAGAAAACAAGAATGAACCTTGAGAGCAGATAAATGCCTGCTTTGACCATAGTTGCCGCATGAAGCAATGCAGACACGGAGGTGGGAGCCTCCATGGCGCTGTATAACCAAGTGAAGAGCGGGAACTGCGCCGACTTCGCCACTGCCCCACCTAAAACTAAGAAGGCCACGGTTACAAGCAAACCTACATCCAGGGTTCCTGCGATTACTTCAGATTCTAATCCGCCTATTATGTCATAGAAACTAAATGTTCCAAACATAAAAAAAAGGATACCGATTGCAGCGAGCAGACAAATGTCGCCAATTCTAGTCATGATAAAAACTTTTACACCACTATGGATGGATTCAGGTTTCTTATACCAGAAACTGACTAAAGCATAGCTGCAGAGTCCGACCATCTCCCAGAATATGAACATCTGAAGTAAATTATCAGATAAAACCAAAGCAATCATGGAGCCGATGAAAAGTAAGATAAGAAAGTAGTACCGCGATAAACCCTCCTCACCCTTCATGTAACCAAGCGAATAGACTACGATGATTAATCCAAAGAAGGCCACAAGACAGGTAAATAGGACGCTGAGCGGGTCAAGGTAGACGCCTGCAGCTATGCCCGGAAGCCAATTTAGATTAAAAATAGCCGCTTCGCCATTACTAAACCAAACACTCGGCACCAAAAGCAAAGCCAAAACCGCAGTAGTGGCAGCAACACTGACGGTAAAATAGTTCCGTATTTTTTCGCTATATCTTCCGATAGCTGGAACGAATAAACTAGATATGAGGGGGATTGCCCAAACAAGCCCTGCGGCATAACTCTCAAGAGACATTTGTTCAACCTCGCCGTGTGATGGGTTCTCGTGAGGTTGCGTGATAGTAACTATCGATGTCTAAGCAGACGTTCTATGGATAAGGCGATAAGGTCTCACGATACTGTTTTGAATTCATAAAACCTCGACAAGATACTATTTGTTGGTGTGTTATTTTTTGATTTGCATGCTCGCTTGCTAATTCGCTGAAAGACTCAAGCGCTTCTGGAGTAAATAGCAGACTCGCTCTACAGGCTACAAGGTAGCCATTTATACAAGAAAACCCGCTTATTCTAGTGGAGTGGGCTTTTATAAAAAACGATTTATGCATTGGAAAAAAGGCGCCTCACTTCAGTCTACCCGATGCCGAAAACAGAACCAGAAACCTAAAAGAGTTTTTAGGGCAAAAAGTCGTATTGGTTTTCTTTGTCCACGAGTTTACCGTAACATGCACCAAAGAAGTATGTGAATTCCGAGATTCAATGGATAAAATGATTAATCTAGAAGCGCAAATAGTCGGAGTGGACACAACTGATCCATCAACAATTAAGGTGTGTGCGGAAAAAAACCGATTCGCCTTCCCCATTTTAAGCGACCAAAAACACGAAGTCGCCAGAATATATGGCGTAACTAGCCGAGCCATATTCGTACTTGACCAAGCGGGAAGTATTCTCTATAAATGGGTTGCACAAAAACCCGAAGACGAACCAGATTATAATGAGATCAATCGGTATCTAAAACCGTCAGCGCCCAAAAAAGAAGCCCAGATGGTTGCGCCTACAGTAGTTACGTTCTCGCGACAAATTGGCAGCGGCGGAGACGAAATCGCTCAATACGTAAGCCAAATGCTGGGTTGGCCATGCGTCGACAAAGCTTTGGTGGTTGAAATTGGGCGAAGCCTCGGTTACCACGAAGAGGATATTGTGGACTTCTGTGAGGATACTTATCGGGTTCAGAGTTTAATCGATAAATTAATGCTTCGTAGAAAACCTTCCAAAATGCCATTTATAGCAGAAGGCAATGTACGCATCAGAGAAGCCCTCGACGAAGAGCAATGCTTAGTTACGATTCAAACGGTTATCAAAAATTTGGCTAGCAGAGGCAACGTCGTTATCGTTGGGCGAGGCGGTCAAGCGATACTGAAGCATAAGGTAGGCGTGCTCAATGTGCGAATTATTGCGCCTCAGGCTATAAGGGTTCAAAGAATCATCAGCAGTATGAATCTGACTGAAGCAGAGGCTTTGAAGGTTATTACGGAAAATGATAAGGCTGGCTCTGAGTATTTGCAGAGATTCTATGGTATCGACTGGGATGACCCTGCGAACTATGACATAGTACTAAACACTGCCAAGCTGGATTTGAGCACTGCCGCTTTGATGATATCGTCTGTGGCTTCACAAGCATAGGTGGCGCTTGAGGCACATTGAGGGAAAATCGCTAAAGCTGATGCCTCCCAACGCCGATAGCGTAATCTCAAAAGGCTACCAAATCCACATCTCGCCCAACAACGACGAAATGCTGGAGTCATGCATCGAAAAAATCGTGAAGCAACATGAACTAGCCATAGCCAGCGAAGGAAACACACTGATCATATTTAACCCTCTCAAGTAGAAGATCAGCGTTTTAGCGGTTTACTCTTCTGCCTGTGCTTCCTCATATTGCTCTTGAGCTTCTTCCTTCTGTTTCTCAGCCGAGAGCAGCATGTCAATCAGCTTTTTCTGATCCACTTCCGCCCGCGTCCGCCAATCCAAGTAGATTTGCCCCTTGTCGTCCTGCATCAAGTAGCCGTAGCGGATATAGCGATCGACGTTTAACTGCACTTTCCAGTTCGGAATCTTATCGCCCAGCAGTTTCTCAACGTCTTTCCGTGCAGCCTGGCCCTTGTTAGCAACGATGTGGCTGATAGCGATCGCTAAACCAGCGAGGTCGTCTACGCGCCACCCCATCAACTTGTCCTTAGTGGCAACGTCTTTTAGTGTGACGAAGAAGCGTGCTTTATCCAGCTCCTCAACGGTTGGTTTATCGGGGGTTTTTTCCTCCTCAAAGACCACTTTAACCTGCATGTCCAGAGGCTCCAAATAGGCATCCAAAACATCCAGTACCTTGGGGTAGTCGCCGCCAAGCGCCTTGTGGAGTTCCCAGCCTTTCACGCCGGGTTTTGCATGCCGCTTGTAGAATAACATCTGGGTGGCTTTCTTTACTTTGGTGCTGTATTGTCCTTTGCGTTTCTGGCTCATGGCTGTTTTTCCTCTTTCCATTTGCGGTAATCTTCAACTGATACTGCGATTGGAACTGATGTGGACTGAACCGAGAGCGGCTCCTCACGCGGCTTGTCGAATGGAATTATTGTGACTGTCTCTTCTAATCGGTCGATTTCAAGTGTGGCATAGCCGTAAGTTACCAGAAAGGCTGTTAGAAACGCTCGCTGTACGGTTTCCTCGTAGGTGTCTGCGCCTATGAAGCTCCAGTACTCTAGTTTGCCGTCTTTGCCTTTTTCGGCGGTCTTCAGTTTGAGCTCCTGCCAATAGCATTCGAGTTCCTCGCCGAATTCGCGGTCGCCTAGCACTCGGGCTTTAACCATTTCGTCGCGGCTCACCTGCCCAGTCTGCACCTTGGAAACGTCTATGTCTTTCCATCGGTTACCCAGCGGCGCCAGCGCATCCCAGTAGAGCAATCCCTGCGCTAAGGTTGGAAGAGTTAGTTTCTCGGAGTCTACTATCGGGTTCCAAGCCGCTGCGAAAACATCGACCATGCCGTTTTTGCTGGTTTGGCGGATTTTCTCTTCAAGTAGGAACGGGTCAGTGTAGAGTGAGGTGGAGCGCTGCTTCACCCATTCACTCTGCAGTTTGATAACTGAGGCTAAATGCGACAATGCCTCAGCGTCAAGTTTTAGCTCCTCAGGCTGGTCCCAATGCGGAAAATATGCCTTAACAACACCGATTATGTCATCGACGTTTAGCGTGAAGGGATCAGCTTGGTGATTCTCGATTGCCATACACATTTCGATTATGCGTTCGAGGCGCTCTTTTCCCTGCCGCTTCTCATGCTTCTCAGCCGGCATCAGTGGATTACCTCGCGTACTACTGATTGGCCCTCGAGGTTCTGTACGGTGATGACGTTGGCGTCTTGTGCTGCAAACGTGATCTGGCTGGGTGTGATAACGACGTACTGAGAAGCTGCATCTTTAATCATAGCTACGAGAACTTTAGCGATCATCTCGCGATTCTTGGGGTCCATGTGTATGTCATATTCGTCTACTGCGCGGAAGGGGCTGCGGACATGCTGCTGCAATGCGAGCAAAAAGCCCATTGTAGCTGTTGTGCGTTCGCCGCCGCTCTGCGTGTAAGCATCCAGCGCAACCGGCTTGCTGCCCTTAAAACCCACGTAAATCTCCAAGCCTGCCGTCTCGATTTCCTGAGGGTTTGCGAGCAGCACTTCGCCCGTCGCAAGAGTCTGGCTCATGATGCGCTGGTACTCTACGTTGACGCGTACAAGCAGGTCCTCGATGACTTTGCGCCAAGCCTCCATACGGGTCTTGACTTCCTCAAGGGTCTTCTCGCGGTTCTCAGCCACCAGCTGCGCCTTCTCTTTTAGCTCCAAGTAGAGTTTCGAGTAGGATTCGTACTGCCGCTCGATCTCCTCAGACACCGATGACAGCGCGCCGAGGTGACCGTCTGTTAGACTCATTTCGGATTGGATTTCGCTGGGGCTCTTTATGACTGCGATGCGTTCGCCTGACTCCTGAGCCTTCGCCAGCGCCCCGCTTAAGCCGTCCTGTGCTTCTCTGAGCACTCTCTCTGTGGATTCCTGTTCTTTGGCGGCTCGTTCACGCTTGAAATCCAGCAGTGTGAGGGTAACTCTTTTGTCAAGGGCAAGGGTGGAGATTTTGTCGGTGGATTGTTCTAGGCTGCCAAGGCGTTTCTGGTTAGCTTGAATCTTTTGGGTGGCTTTAGTGATTTGCATCTCAGAGGTTTCGAGTAATTGACGGAGGTTTTCTATCCGCAGCAGTTTTAATTGGTTTTTAATCGGAGCAGATTCCAGCAATTCTGCCTCAACGAGTAGCTGCTCAAGCAGTGCCTGAGTAGACTGGTTTTCTGCAACTTGGCGCTCTAGCACTATGCGTTCGTCATAGGCGCCCTTGATTTCGCTGCGAATCGACCGCTGCTGCGCTTCCTGGCTGTCTAGTTCAGTGATGATTGTTTGGCGTTCGTCCTCAATTTTGCCCAGCGCCTGCATATTCTTGTTAAGGTTAGCCTGCAGACTCCGCACGATGGCTTCTCTGCGCTCCACCTCTGCCCAGAGCAATTCTCGGTCGAGGAATCGGCGTTTCAGCTGTAGCTGCTTCTTTTCCTGAAACTTTTCGTACTGCTCACGCCAGTAGTTAAGGGTCTGCTGGGCCTGCTCAAGCAGTTTACCCACAGACTCCTCCTGACTTAAGATACGGGTGAGTTTAGTTTTAGCCTGCAGAACATTTTCGCGGAAGGGCTCCAAGCCGACGGCGTCCTCAACCATCCGCAGCTTATCGACGTTGTTAAGAACGCTGAATTGCTCCACCATGTTCTGGTGCATGATTATTAGCATGTTGTCGGGGTCAACACCGAATTTGCCCAATAACCGCTCGACATCCTGCTTTGATGCTGCCCGGTTTTCGAGTTCAAACCAGTATTTGCCGTCTCGGCGCAGGAACCGCGTTAAGAAAAGCTGATCCTTGTTGTATTTGGGTTCTGGACGCCGGGCGCCCTGTTTGCTGTTATCTAGTATGAGTGTGACTCGTGCTTGGTCCTGTCCCCAGCGGATCAAGTCGCTTAGTTTACGCGACCGCTCTGTGCTGGTCTGGCCTAAGCCTACAGAGATTGCTAGGAGTAGCGAGGATTTACCTGCGCCGTTCGGACCCCCGATTACGTTAACGCCCTTTTTGAATGGCACCCGGGCGTATTGGTAGCTCATAAAGTTCTCAACGATGAGTTCCTGAATTAACAAGCCTAATTTTCCTTCTACTTGGGAATCACAGTATTGGTTTGGAGTATTATTAAAACAATTTGACAGGTTTATGCTATATTCACAAGCAAATGGCAATTTTTTGAATCACCGAAATCAAGGCTCAATTGTTTAATCAACGAAGCGAATACCTAAAATGTATGATGATCAGGAGAATTTTCAGTTTAGGAACTAGATCCTTTGGGAAATATCGACATTTGCAGTAAAAAGTATTTATTCTCAAGTATCATACTTGGGCTTTATGAAATTCGCTGAAGTAGCAATCCTACTCCGAGAAATCTCAGACAGATGCCCCGGACTTGAAGGATGCACAATCACACTAATTCCACAGAAAGCAATGTATCCACACTATCAGGGTTACCACATAAACATTAAAGGAACGCTTAACCGCGAAAGCCAAGGCGGACTGCGAAAAATCGTCGAGGGCCACGACTTGATGATGCAGATAAAAGCTGATGCGGTCATAGTTTACGAGTCCAGACCAACTTAAACCGTTTTTTTAAGCTATTTAATTATCAGTAGATTACAACTTTTTGAGTCGGTTTTAATTTTAAATTAGAAGAAGAGAATGCTGCCCTGCTACTTCATCTTCCATAACTTTAAGCAGAAACAGCCGTTTTTAGTTCTGCGTCGGGTTTGGGTTGCTGGTTGGTTGAGGCGACAGTACAACCAATCGATTCGCTGTTTGAAGCGTTTTCTACAAGTTAAGCTAAAGAAACTGCGCCTGTTCTATTACACAAATGTTACTGTAGTTATGCTCCCACAAATGCTTAAGAAAACTTCGAAACCCACGATTAAGTGGTGCAGCAAATTGAGTGAACCTGATTATCCATACCCCAAAAAGCCGCTTGAGCCAGCAGCAGGCAGAACCCAAGTGCCTCCGCCGATGCCGCCGCCTGAACCACCAAATCCGCCATCCCCGCCGCCGCTAAGCAATCCATCGCCCCAAAAGTTCACCTGCCAAACATGCGGAAAAGCTTTCACAACAAAAGAAGAATTAACCCTTCATGTGGAGACTGTTCATATGAACCCAAAAAAGAAAGTATAGCCTCCAAAAAACGGATTGTAACCTAGCTATATAATATGGTAGAATTAGCATCCAATTAACAGACTTATTACTACACTAATTCAGCGACGTATGATCGCCTAGTTCAGCCGGCAATGCGACTGAAGTTAGGTGATGCTTACGTTCTGAATGTCGAAGTATCGTTTCGCCAAAAAGCGTAAACGTTCTGCGTTTTTGCCGTTCTTGCCGATTGCGACGCCCTTGTCTTTTGGGTTAACAGTGATGACTGCCATCTTTTTGCCGTCTGTGCGTTCGCTGACTCTGATTTCGCGTACTGTTGCTGGTTTTAGGGCGTTCTTCATGAAGGTAACTGGGTCTTCGCTGAACTCGATGATTTCATGCTTTTTGCCGGTCATGCGTTCGAGGGTGTGGATGTTGCGTCCGCCCTTGCCGATTGCTACGCCGACTTGACCTTGGTTGACGATGAAGATTGCGCGTTCTTGTTCTTCGTCGATGATGCAGTCTTTCACGCTAGCGCCGCTTATGCTTTCAAAGAGAGCAATGTATCGCATTTCGTCGCAGGTGATCTTTATGCCGGTTGTCAGTTTTTTTCCTCCCTTTTATTTTATTTACTGTTCGATTACTTTGAGAATTTCTGAATCCCCTGTTTCCCTTATGCTAAGTGCTGAGATAATGAAGAGTTTACCGCAGACTTCAGCTAGGTCCATTGATCCACCTTTGTAGGTGATAACGGGGACTTTGGAGATTTCTCCATAGTATTCGATTTGTTCTTTTATGTCTGTTGGGCAGTTTGAGGCTAAAACGATCATTTTAGCCTTGCCGGTTTTGGCGTTCTGCAATGCAAGATTGGATCCAAAGGATACCTTACCTGTTTTCACTGCTGACGCTAATGCTTTATCGATGTCTATCATTGTTCTGTTTTTCCTCCATCTTTATTTTGTCGTTCGAAAGTTGACATGTACAATTCAACTAGGCCAGTGCCGATTGGTATTGATTGCCCAACTATAACGTTTTCTGTTACTCCAGCCAGAGGATCGCTTTCTCCTTTAACGGCTGCTTCAACAATGTTGGGGACTGTAATTTCGAATGCGGCGCGCGCGAGCACACTGGCTTTTTTGCCGCTGATGCCGTGTCTGCCGATCTGCTGAACATCACCGGTTGTGGTCATCATGTCTGCTACGAGCATAACGTGGCGAACGTCTACGTCTAAGCCTTGGTCTTCTAGTACGCCTTTAGCTTCGTGGATCAATGCATTGCGTGATGCTTCAACACCCAGAGTCTTTGCGATTTCATGGATGTTGTTTGTGGTTGTGCGTGATGTGTCAACGCCTTCGACTTCCAGCACTTTTGCAAGGTTTGAGCCATCAGTGCGGATAACCCATTCACCGCTTTCCTCAGTAACGAGGACACGCTTTATGTCTGGGACACCTTTCACTTGGAAGTCTGGAATCTTAGCGAGCATTCGTTTGATTTGTTCTGCTTTCTTTGGTTTGATTTCAACTTGGTTATCGGTGATTACTACAGTTGCGTTTTGCAGTTCAAGTTTCTCTTTCAGCTCATCCATTGATATGTTACGGTCGTCCATCATCTGTTTGTTTAGTTCGATGATGATTTCTTCGCGCACTGGGTCTTCGTAGATTGCTGAAGCCAAGTTCTCAACTGAAGTGTAAATGATGTTTCTTGCCACTTCGACTGCTGCTTCTTTGCTCTTGCCATGTTCACCCATCAGATAGATAGTCTGAATAGGTGTTGATGGGATTCTGCGTGCATCCACGATTTCGATCAGACGCGGTAAACCTAAGGTGACGTTTTGTTCTTTGACACCTGCATAGTGGAATGTTCTGAGAGTCATCTGTGTGCCTGGTTCACCGATTGATTGGGCTGCGACGATGCCTACTGCTTCGCCTGGCTCCATCAGAGCGCGTTTGTATTGCTCTGCAGTTACAGCGACTGCTTTAGCTACGCCTTTCTCTGAGAGCTTTACCTTTGCTAGAAGCTGCTTTAGCTGGTTTTGCAGGATTGGAGTGATGAGTTCTTCTACGCCTTTTAGCTGCTTCTTGATGTAGTCGGCTGAGGCTGGCGCTGCTCCCTTTTCCTCGCCGAGTCTTACTTGGTCGATTAGTCTGCTAACGTTGACTGCCTTGCCGTGGTCGCTTTTTGCTGGGTCAACACCGTCTTCTCCATATCTGAATTGGATGATGTCGCCTGCGCTGTCACGGACTGTTGAGTCGTATTCTAATCTGATGTGTTCAAGTGCGTTGATGAGTCTGCGCTGCATGTAACCGCTTTGCTGTGTGCGAACGGCTGTGTCGACTAGACCTTCTCTGCCACCCATAGCGTGGAAGAAGAACTCGATTGCATCGAGCCCCGTCTGGTATGAGTTGTAGACGAAGCCTCTTGCGCGCGGCCGTGGGTCGTTGGGTATGAAGTGTGGTAATGCACGTCCTGAGTAGCCTCTTAGGATACGTTTACCACGGACTGACTGTTGACCGACACAGGCTGCCATTTGACCGATGTTTAGGCTTGAGCCTCTTGCACCGCTTCGTGTCATGACGATGCCTGCGTTTTCTAGTGTGAAGTCGTCGTCTGCTATCTTGCCTGACTCGTCACGGGCTGTTGAGAGTTCGTGCATGACATAGATTTCGAATGACTCCTCCATTGTCTGGCCTGGTAGTCTTGGCAGTGTACCATTCTGGTAGTTGGTGATGTGCTCATCGATTTTCTTCTGTGTGCGCTCCATGGTTTTTGCCATTCTGCTGCGTGCTTTCGGTGAGAGCACAAGCTGGTCGTAGGTGTAGCTGAAGCCTCTGATTGAGATGAAACATTTCAGCAAGTGAGTAATGTTGTTGAGGAATTCTCGTCCTGCCTGTGTGCCATAGTCTTTGATGATTCTGTGAAGCAAACTTTCAGACTGCTCGGAACCGATTGATTTGCGGTCGATGATGCCTGAAACCAGTTGGCCGTTTTTGACAACTACGTATGCGTCGTGCTTACATTCTTCCTCATCACATTTGCCACAGCCTTGGCAAATGTTTGCCTTCAAGACATAGTTGAGTGTCTTTGGTAGGAATAAGCTGAAGATTTGCTTGCCTGACCATTTTGGCTCTGGCGCCTTAATTTCAGGTTCTGGCAGTTCACCTTGGAAGTTGGTGGTTGTTAAGATGCGGTCAACCAAACCTTTTGTGAGGTAGTTCCCGCGTTTTGTGAAGTAGTATGCGCTTGTAACGAAGTCTCTGATTGCGCCGATGATTGGTCCGCCGAATCTGGGTGAGAGAATCTGGTCTTGTACCTGCATGAGCATAAGTGCTTCTGTTCGTGCTTCTTCGCCTTGTGGAACATGGAGGTTCATTTCGTCGCCGTCGAAGTCTGCGTTGTATGGTGGGCAGACACAGAGGTGCATACGGAAAGTCTTGTAGGGTAATACGCGGACGTAGTGGGCCATGATTGACATGCGGTGGAGTGATGGTTGTCTGTTAAAGATGGCGATGTCGCCGTTCTTTAGGTGACGCTCAATTACGAAGCCAAGTTCGACTGCTTCTGCGATCTTTGTTCGGTCAACGACGAATTCCAATCGGATGCGTTTGCCGTCTGGGCGGATGATGTAGAGTGCACCCGGATAGGTCTCTGGGCCATTAACTACGAGTTTCTTCATTTCCTCGATGTTCCAGGAGGTTACTTTCTCTGGAACGGAGAGCCTCATTGCGACGTCGCGTGGTACACCCACTTCGTTAATGTCTAAGTTGGGGTCTGGTGAGATGACTGTGCGGGCACTGAAGTCGACACGTTTGCCGGATAGGTTGCTTCTGAATCGGCCTTCTTTTCCTTTAAGGCGCTGGCTGAGAGTTTTTAGTGCTCTTCCGCTGCGGTGCCTTGCAGGTGGAATACCGGAAGCTTCGTTGTTGAAGTAGGTTGTAACGTGGTACTGGAGTAGTTCACTTAAGTCCTGTATGATAAGGGTTGGTGCACCTGCTTCCATGTTTTCTTTTAGTCTCTGGTTAATGCGGATGATGTCTACTAGTTTGTGGGTTAAGTCGTCTTCGCTACGGATGCCTGACTCAAGCGTGATCGATGGGCGAACATAGACTGGCGGAACCGGCAAAACTTGGAGAACCATCCATTCTGGGCGTGCAACTTTGGGGTTGAAACCCAAGATTTCCAAGTCCTCGTCTGAGACGCGTTCTAAGCGTTCCCGGATCATGCTAGGTGTTAGGGGTTCTGAGCCTGCTTCTGTTTGCTCAATAAACTTTGTTGGCTTTTCAAAGGTGATTTTGAATTGAGCTGCGGCGCAGTAGGGGCACTGTTTGGCTTTTATGTCAGCCATGATTTCCTTGTAGACTTCATCTGGGATTGCGCCGAGGAGCTCGTTGTAGCGTTCAATGTGCTGGCGTGCCTTCTTTGATGCATCCTCAGAAAGCAGGATGCGTCCGCATGTGCGGCATGTGGATTTGAGGAGGTCAAAGATGATTTTTGTGAATTCAATGTGTACAATTGGAACGGCAAGTTCAATGTGGCCGAAGTGTCCTGGGCAGCGTATGGCGGTGTTGCCGCAGGTTTTGCATCGCTGTCTTGGCTCAAGTGTGCCTAGTCTGCCGTCCATTAAGCCTGCTGTGATTGGTGCACCGTCTTCGTCGTAGGTGTCTGGGGTTTGGACTTCCACAACTGACTGTTTGCGTAGGTCTTTTGGTGAGATTAGTCCGAATGAGATTTCGTCTACTATTTTATGGATTGATTCTTCCTGTTGTGACATCTTAGGCCTTCTCCTTTAGTTTTAGTTTGGGTGTAATGCATAAGCTCTGAAGCTCCTGAATCAGAAGCTTGAAAGCGTAGGACACGTAAACTGGAGCGATCTTTGCTTTTTCGTCGCACATCTTACAGACGTAGCGTCTTTGCTTCATGTCGAAGTAAGCGATTTGTCCACAGTTCTCGCAGATGTAGAGAGTGTACTTGTCGGACTCTTCTAGCAGTCTGTCTCTGAGCAGCAGGGCTGCACCGTGGCCGATAAGGCAGTCTCGTTCCATTTCTCCGAAACGCAGACCACCACCCCTCGCGCGGCCTTCAGTTGGCTGGCGTGTAAGCATCTGTACTTGACCGCGAGCGCGTGCGTGAATCTTGTCTGCAACCATGTGGTGTAGTTTCTGGTAGTATACTATACCGACGAATACGTCTGCGATGAATTTTTCGCCGTTTGTGCCGCTGTAGAAGACTTCGCTTCCGGTTTGGCTGAATCCGAGTTTAATGAGGTTCTTGCGTACTTCATCTGGGCCTTCGTTGCTGAATGGTGTACCGTCGCCTGGTTTGCCGCGTGCTGCTGCTGATTTGCCTGATAGTGACTCGATGAACTGTCCGATAGTCATACGACTTGGGATAGCGTGCGGGTTAATGATTAAGTCTGGGACCATGCCGTCTTCTGTGAATGGCAGGTCTTCTTGCGGGACGATTAAGCCGATGACACCTTTTTGTCCGTGGCGGCTTGCGAATTTGTCGCCTAATTCTGGAACGCGTTGGTCGCGTACACGAACTTTTACAAGTTGGCTGCCTTCGCCTGATTCAGTGACGAATATGCCGTCAACTATGCCTGTTTCTGATGGGCGCATGTCCACGGATGTGTCGCGCATTGATGGGCCTTTTACTTCGAATTCCTTGTATTCTTCTAGGAATCTTGGTGGGCTGATTCTGCCAATAAGCACGTCTCCGCCGACGACCTGTGATTCGAGGCTGATGATTCCGTCTGGTTCAAGCAGGCGGTAATACTGTTCGCCTCGATAGCCGCGGGTTCCTGGTTCGGGGACGGTGAACTTGTCTTTTAATCCGCCTAGGTACTGGCGGCATTCCGCTTCGTAGATACGGTAGAATGTGCTGCGTGCAAGACCTCTTTCGATGGATGCTTTATTGAATATGATGGCGTCTTCCATGTTGTAGCCTTCAAAGCTCAAGACGGCGACGACGCAGTTTTGGCCTGTTGGGCGCTGCTTGTAGCCCATGACGTCCATGTTTTCAGTTTGGACGAGTGGTACCTGTGGATAGTGTAGTATGTGGCTGCGGCTGTCGACGCGGTGGTGGAAGTTTGTACCGTAAACACCCAGGGCCTGTTTGGCCATTGCTGCCTGGTATGAGTTTCTTGGTGATTGGTTGTGTTCAGGGTATGGGATGGTTGAAGCGCAGATGCCTAGAATTGTGAATGTTGCAATTTCCGCGTGGGTTGTCTGCGGTGTGATTGCTTCATAGTTCAGCGCGATGTAGGCGTTTTCTTCCTCTTCAGCGTCAAGGTATTCGACTAAGCCGTTTTTAACGACGTCTTCCCATGTCCATTCGCCTAATCCGATTTTCTCGAAGTGTTTACTTTGGAGTTTAGGCTGAGAGTTTTCAACGATGATAAGTGGGCGGCGGACTCTGCCTTCGTCGCAGTTCGCATGTACTTCTTCTGTTTCGGTTTGTGCCTTTGAGAAGAAAGTGACGTTTACTTCTGTGGATATTTCTCCTGTGCGGCGTTTCTGACGGAAGATCTGCACCATTTCTTGTGCGTTGTTGCAGTAGCCTATTATGTTTCCGTCAACGAAGACTTTTGCGCCGCTTTGGCGGAGTTCAGGGGTTGCTTCGTATGCTGGGACTGTGCCCATTTCGAAGAGAATCTGCTTTATTCTGTCGGGGTTTACTCCGACTGCGATTGATGCGGATAATGCGAGGTTCTTTACGAGACCGCAGTTTGAGCCTTCAGGCGTTTCGTTGGGGCATAAGCGTCCCCAGTGTGTGGGGTGTAAGTCTCTGGCTTCGAAGTTAGGTTGGCTTCTGGATAGCGGTGACTGGAGTCTGCGTAGGTGACTGAGTGTTGAGATATAGTTTGTGCGGTCCAGTAGCTGGGTGATGCCGACTCTTCCTCTGCCCCAGTTGCCTGTGGCGAGTGCATGCTGGAACCTTTCTGTGATGATGCCCGGGCGAACTGCGGCTGATACAGTGATGATTGGGCCTTTAACGCCGATGCGTTCAAGCTGGTACTTTATGTCTCGTGTTAAGTTACGGAAGCTTACGCGGAAGAGGTCTGCTAGTAGTGGGCCACCCAATCGTAGACGTTTGTTCTTGAAGTGGTCTTTGTCGTCTGGTGTGCGTCTTCCGGTTTTAAGTTGGATAACGCGGTATGCCATTTCGCCTAGGAATATGGCTTTTTCGCGGCGGTTTTTGTCGCTTCTGCCTAGGTGTGGTAGGAAGTTTTTGTCTAGTGCTGTTTCGGCTTTCTGTAGTCGGTATTCTTCTACTTGGCCGTGGGCTACACGGTTGCCGATGAATAGGATTGCGTCTGAGGGTGTGTCGACGCCGATTGCTTTCTCGAATGATGCGCCAAGTTGGCTTTGTGTGTCGGGGTCTAGGCTGACGGCTTCGGCGATGTCTTTGTCTTTTTCCATGTTGAGTGCGCGCATGATGACGACGAAGGGGATTTCTGTTGGGACACCCGGCATGGTGACGTAGATTGCGTCGTCTGATTTGAGTTTAAGTTCGATTCTGGCTCTGAAGCCGACTGTTGTTGAGAAGATTTTCGCCTGATAAACAGGTGCGGTTCCTTTGTCGTCTATGTCGACGATTACGCGGTTAGGTGCCAGGTCTTCCATGGCGACGATTACGCGTTCGGAGCCGTTAACGACGAAGTATCCTCCTTGATCGTCTGGGTCTTCGCCGGCTGCGATTAGTTCTTCGCGGCTGAGTTGTGAGAGGAAGCAGAGTTTGCTTTTTAGCATGACTGGAATGTTTCCGATGTAGACGAGTTCGGTGTCTTGTTCTCTGCCGTCGATTACTGGAGTCATTTCCAGCGCGATTGGGGCTGAGTACGCCAAGTTTCTCAATCTTGCTTCCATTGGATAAATTTCGTGTTTTGTTCCGTCTACTTCAGTTGCGTATGGGCCTGTTATGCGGCTTTGTGGGTCGATTACCCAGATTTGGCCGAGTTTGACTTTATATGGTGATTCTGGTACTTCGATGGGGATTTCGTTAACCTCGTCGACTACCTCTTGGAGTCCGTGGTCGATGAATTCGTTATAGCTGTCGAGGTGCTGACGTACTAGTCCTTTTTCTGCAAAGAAGGTTTTGAGGAGGTTGTGAATGTCGTCTTTCTGGATTTTTTGTGTGGTTGTCAAACTTTTTAGTTCTCCAAAATGTTTTTGTTAAAATTAATGTGATGATTGTGATTTCTGGGTGATTGTGTGTTTTTCAAGTTTACATTTCCTCCGATGCTGGGTTGGCCAACGTCGAAAAAGGATTCTCTAAACTTTTCTAAGAGCACACAGAGAAGCTGCGCATCATACTTATAAACATTTTTATGCGTAATGCTTGATAAGGTAAGGGCTAGCAAAGATTCAGGATTCATATTGAAGATTTATTCCAGTTTTTTCTGTGTTGAATCTGCCTTTCTGATCTTTAAGGTTAGTTGTAGCATGCTATTCTTAAAACTTGTGTTTTTAGTTTACAGGCATGGTTTTTTTGTGCTTTACCTAATGGTCAACTGTGATTTTCCGCTAAAGCCCCATTTTACGATAGATCATAAGTTTAGTCGCGTTTTATTTTTTAATTAGAAGAAGAGAATGCCGCCCTGCTACTCATCTTTCTGAACTTTAAGCTAAAGATTGTTTTTTTAGTTCAGTATGTGGGAAACGTTGCAGGTTGGTTGTGGCGACTCCACAAGTAGTCTGATTCTCGGCAAAGGATTTGTCGCGGATTTTTTTGTAGAATGCACTGGCGGCTACTCACGGCTTTGCAGCGGCGACTGTTTGGGGGCTGCTGGCAAGTTGAGGAGACATCTACAAGATGGGCAAAAAGGGTAGGGGAAACACGCAATTTTTACTGTAACCATCAATTTAATCCATGAATTGAGATAAAAGGCACAGAAACGCGGACCTTTACTATTACAATTCTGTGCAAACGCCGTTTCCATTGCTTACTGTGGCTTCATCGCAACTAGGAAAATCCGGTAGAACACCAAGTCCACTTGGCCCTCAGAGTTCGCTTGCTCTTTGAAGCTTTCAAGCACCACATTCCTGAAGGCTGATTTATAGTCCTCAGAGATTGGGCAGCAGTAATACTGTTGGTTAAGGTAGCCTGCTGCGGCGCCTGAGTCGAAGATTTTGAGGGCTTCTTCGGGGCTATGGAAACTTTGCGTTTGGTCAATCTCGGCGTGTAAGACTTCGAAACCAGCATTTTCAAACAGTGCGGCATACTCCTTGGAGGTCTCCATAAAGTTCCATGGTGGGGTGAAATTGGCAAACTGCTTATTCAAATATAGGCTGGCTGCCACTTTTTGTGTGCCCTGAATGAAGTTTGGGCAGTAAGCTTTTCCGCCCGCAGCCTGAATGCCTATTCTGCCATTTGCCTTAAGAGCGTTGAAGCATGATTTTAGCGCCACTTGGGGATGCTTAAACCATTGAAACGTTGAGTTACAGAATATAACGTCAAAGCAGCCAGTGTAATTCAGTTCTTCAACCGGGCAAACCGCGAAGTCTATGCCGAGGCCGCCGTAGTTTTTCTTGGCTTCGGCGATCATACCCTCTGAGGCGTCTACGCCGACTACTTTGCCCTTTGTCATTTCAGCGATCTTTTTTGTAAGGTTTCCCGCTCCGCAGCCGAGGTCAAGAACGTTGTCTGTTGTGTTGATTTTGAGTAAATCGAATAGTTGCTCGCTTGCCGATTTCTGGACGAACGAGTCTTTTTCGTATCGCTTGGAGATCTCGGTAAAATCCGTCATGTTGCTTTACCTTACAACCTTCGGTTGGATTGATGTTGTTCTTATAGTTTTCAAAGCAACAGAGTCAATTTGCCATTGCTTAGCGGCTTTGTTGCTCTCAGCTGACCCCCTCCCCTTGTATAAATGGAAAAAACAGCAATACGTCAGCTCAGAATGACGAAGTCGTTTTAGCGACTTGTTATGGTTATAATGAGAGAAGGTGTTCTTCTGCGAGGGCATCTATCTTCTGGATTAAAACTTCGTTGCTGCCTGCGTTTCCAGCAAGAAAACGGTAGCATTCATAGATTTTTCTAGCCAATTCCGCTTCAGCATCAAAGTCTTCAACTTCACTATTCATTTCAACTGCACTTCCCATGAAGACAAGAGGGCTTAATCGTTAAGATATAGATTCGTGGTGGAGAAAAACCCCCACTAGTAGCTAATAGCGTTTAACTCGGTAACGGCCGCGGAGCTGTTTCCTGCGCTGTTTCTGGGCTTCAGTCAACGGCGAATTACCCTTCTTGACATCTACAACTGTAGGCTCACCCACTTTAGCGCCGAAGAAATCGCGTTCCTGTACAACAAAATCCCCGCCCCGATGAGTCTTTGTGCAGTCGTTACCATGTATTGCCTGCTCAAACGCGAAGCGGTCTTTAGTGATAGCTGCTTTCTGCCGGTTGGCATGCGGGAAGCGGCGGTTGGTATTTCCGAATCCGTATGGCCGATCATTGGAAGTTTTTTTTGGCATCAATAGCCCTTTTCTGACAAAAGGAGGTCTTGGAAATATAAAATTTTTTCCAATAACACTCAGTCTCACAAGTAATAATGTGGTTACCAAATGGCAGTCACGTCGGTTTATATGAACCCAGTAGACCTTTGAGCAAGGTGGAAAAGTTGGGTATAGGCGAATTGCTCTGGGAGGGCACAGGAAAAACCCAAATTATGATTGTAAAGAAAGTTGATGCTGAAGGGGTTACAGTCGAGTTCACTTGGGCGGGAGAAGTCAAAGGCCAGGGTAAAGCTGCGGGTTTCAATGGATCAATAATTTTCACTGGCACGAAACTAGCGGCAGTCACAAACAAGGGGGCGGGTGCAACTACAGGCCAGGGCATAATGTTTACGTCTAAGGATATGGCGGCAATTGAGAGTACAGGCTACGGGAATCCAAGGTGGGAGAACTCGAAAAGCGTTGAAATCTGGCGTTTCCGCACGGCTTCGGAGAGGCTTGGTTGGCTGAATAGCGCTGTGGCGGTTGCTACCCAGCAGGGTGATCCAGCATGGAAAGAGTTCACAATAGCCATCCATGAATGGATAGGATAATTAAAAGTTTCATGCAATTTATCAGGTGTTAACGCCGAGTTTTTCGGTAACCCATTTTTTGGCTTCAGCGATATCTCCATCGTTTGGATGCCCACGGTGAGTGAACCCAAAAGTCTGACCAAGACATATGAAAACATCGGGTTCCAGCCGCTGGCCTTTGGCTTCAAGCGCCTTTTTTACCACTTCATAGGTAAGTTTGTTGCTTGCGCCGCCGCCAGCCCAAGTCATAAACAAAAAGAAACGTTTACCTTCGCATAGGTCTGCTGACTTGAGATAGTTTTGCAGCTCAATGTAGGGTTCGCCGCCTCGGATGCCTGTGCCAAGGAAAACCACGTCGATGCCATCTAGCGGCAGAGTTTCAGAAGTAAAGTTCTCTGTTAATTTGACTGCTTTGCATTTGGCGGCATCTGCGATGGCTACCGCGACTTTTTCAGTATTGCTTTTGTGGGTTGAGTAGATAACGATGGCGTTCATATACATCAGCTAGGGGCGCTTGGATATAATTACGTTGGCGTCTTTGTCTATTTTTGCTTTCTCAATCTTCGAGGTTATTGTCGGCAAAATGTGGGGGTCTGCCTCATAGCCTACGCTGTTGCGGTCGTTTAGGATGGCAACTTTAGCCGTGGTGCCCGAACCCAAAAACGGATCGAGTACGGTTTCACCTTTGACGCTGAACATGCGGATTAGCCTCTCTGCCACCTCGTCTGGATAAGCCGCCGTGCGCCGCTCCAGCTCGCTTACCTTCTGGCGGGTGCCTTTGAAGTCCCATATTTGGCTAAACCAGACATCCCGCTGCGTCTTCGTAAACTGGCTCTCATAACGCTCTGCATGGTGGGGTTCGAATTTGCGAAGTTTCCCCTTACGGAAGAGCAGAATAAACTCGCAGTCAAGTGTCACGTAAGCGTTTGGTGGTAGAAAACCGGAGCCCAAGAAGGCACCTTTGCCCTTGTATTTGGGTCGATTAGTGGGCTTCTTCCAGAGAATGTAGGGGAGGGTGGTGAAGCCGATTTCTTCGCAGACCTCAGTTATGCGTGCGTGGTTGGGGAATAGTTGGAATTTGCCATTGATGCTGCGTGTGGCGTCGCCGATGTTTATGGCTGCTATTCCGCCGTCGGCTAGGACACGGTAGGTTTCTGCCCAGACTTTTGATAGGTTTTCGTGCATTAAATCATATATTTTTCGGACAGTCGCCTCGTCTCCGCGGTCGAGTTTACGCCAGAGTAGTGCGATTTTTCGGTCGCTTTTGCCGAATAGGTCATCCCACATCTGAATCATGGGGTACGGAGGCGAAGTGACCATTAACTGGATACTGCCGTCTCCTAATTCAGTCATTTTTTGGCTGTCGCCAATGATTATTCTATGCTGTGTCGGCATTGACTCTAATGTATGGCTATATGGTGTTTTTACTCTTGCGGTAAACTGTAGCCACATCGCCTGTTGGAAGCAGTTTCCAACACCTCTTTATATTCACGTTGCCGCCCAGTTCTGTATCAACAGTGTGCTGTGACAACTTCTGTCATGCACAAAAAGAAAACAGGCACCGTCTATGATAGTATCTCTTCAGGAGGACAACCTAAAACTTCTCATGCAAGTCGGCTTCACCGAGGCGCAAGCAAAAATATACTTAACGCTCTGCTCAATGGGACAAACCGACGCAAAAACCCTCGCCAAACAAGCTACTATCCCACGACAAGCAGCCTACAGAACACTTGGCGAGTTACAGGAGAAAGGCATAGTTGAGAAAATAATAGCTATCCCCCAAGAGTACAGGGCGATACCGATCCAAGATGGATTATCAATAATGATCGGCTACAAAGCAAAAGAGTACGCCAACATCACCGAAAAAGCCGAGGAATTCCTCGGCAGATACGAAGAGCAAACCTTGCTTCAGCAGACAGAAGAAGAGTACAGTATAAGTATCATAGAGGGCAAAGACGCTATAATCAAGAAAATCCGTAACATAACAAATTCCTCCATATCAGAAGTTTGGGTTTGCCAGACACTTCAACGCTGGATACAAGTAAACGTATGCCTCTCTGACGGCATTGAAGCAGCCCTAAGAAGAGGCGTAAAATACCGCGTCATTCTAGCGCAACCGGAAGGCGAATTATCCTTCCCCAAAGACCTAAAACCCATACTCAAGCATCCGAATTACCAGATAAAAGTCACAGACAGACTGCAAGTCAACGCCTCTCTACATGACCAGAAATACGGCTTCTTCAGCTACTACCCCTCAAAGGCACTATCCGAGACGCCAGTAATAGTCACCAACCACCCTAGCCTGCTGATTGGCTTCCGCGACTACTTCAAAAATCAGTGGCGAGACAGCAAAAAACTCAATTAAAATTTTTCAAAGAAAAAGAAGAGAAAAAGACGCTTTTAAGTGTCCTTTATGGATGTTTTCTCTGTAGCAGTATGATTAGTGCGCCAACAATTACGATGACGACTATCACTGCAGCAATGCCGGGTAGGAAGTATTGGTCAGCTATGCTAACTGGCTGCTGTGTAGGCTGCGCTGAGGCTTGTGGCTCTTCCTCGACTACGAAGGATGATACAGCCGTTGAAGGCCAGTATGATTCACTGCCGGCATATTGAGCGTAGACTACATAGCTTCCGGAGATGTCGGGTGTCCAAGTGTAGGTGTAGTAGCCTTCTGTTGTGCTGGTTGTGCTTCCGATAGTACGGTAGTTGCCGTTTGCATCGACGACGCTTAGCGTTACAGGGACGCCTGTGGCGTTGGTCGGCTTAGCCTGCTGCATGTAGACGTATGCCATCCATTCGGTTTGGCTATCGTCAGAGACGCATCCGACTCCGTTGGGGAACCGTGCACTTCTGTCTGCGTCTGTGGTGCCTGTGGAGATGTCGGTTATGGTTCCGCTGATTATCATTTGCTTGCCGTATTCTATGCTTGTCTGAGGCGCTGACACCGTCAGTTTTGTTGGGCCTTTGCCGTAGGTGTAGATTTGTGCGTCGTAGCTGTTCCAAGCAACTAGGTAGCCGTCTGCAACTGCGCTTGGTTCACGTCCATAGAAGCCTAGACCCATCCAGACGACTGATCCGTCGGTGCAGTTTAACGCGACCTTGTGTGCGTCTGAGAAGATTGGCGGGTCATACATGCGGCTTTCAGAGAGGA
>Ga0123335_1002983_pt1 | contig 24321 bp, 19 predicted proteins | sample BiotimSIPDNA_2_FD_89707 | JGI IMG/M metagenome (GOLD analysis project Ga0123335, IMG submission 89707) | Anaerobic biogas reactor microbial communites from Washington, USA - Biogas_R2 time_0 SIP DNA | ecosystem: Engineered > Bioreactor > Anaerobic > Unclassified | place: Washington, USA...
CAATCTTTTTTCATTGCGGAGGATTGGATTTGTACCCATATCCTCCTGTAAAGCCTTGTTTACGTTTCAGAAGTGCTTAGACACAATATGTTGGGGCTACCCACGAAAAAGCCGGAAGCGGCATAAAAAAAAAGGGAGCGGCTTATGCCGCCCCCATGGTTTTTCAGGAAACTTCTGACACTTATGCGCCAAGCAGCTGCAGAGTACTCTGCTGAACCATGTTTGCCTGTGACAACATCGCTGTCGCAGACTGGGTCAGAATCTGGTTTCTTGTAAATTTTGTTGTCTCCTGGGCAAAATCCACATCTCTGATAGTGGATTCAGCGGCCTGCTGGTTGGTGTTGGAAACCATAAGGTTATTGATAGCGTGTTCCATACGGTTGATGAAAGCACCCATATTTGATCTCATGGTGTTCACACTGTCTATAGCCGTGTCCAGAACAGAGATCGCCTGTGAAGAAGATGACTGTGCCGTAAGGTATGTGGAGTTGATATCTACGCCGCCTGCCCCAAGCTGATCACTTGTAAGGGTATCGATAGTAACTGTTACACTATCTATACCAACAGAGCCGTTTGCATCTATCCAGAGCGCCGAGCCATCTCCATTAGCACCGCCGTATCCAAATCTATCTCCTGAACTTGTGCCGGTTGAAGAAATCAGCTTCATGCCGTTATAGTTTGTAACTTCTGCTATACGGTCGATTTCTGTAATCAACTGACGATATTCAACGTTGGTATAGCCGCGTTCAACAGAGGTGAGAGTGTCGTTGGCTGACTGAATCGCCAGTTCACGCATACGCTGAAGAACTTCAGAAATCTCGTTTGCAGCACCTTCAGCGATATTTACCGCCGCGATTCCGTCCTGAGCATTTCTTACAGCCTGTGCGGTTCCTCTTACCTGAGTGCGCAGGTTTTCAGATACACCAAGTCCAGCCGCATCATCAGAAGCGCGATTGATACGAAGACCGGTTGACAACTTTTCAAGGCTCTTGGAAAGATCACGGTCGACCCTGAAAAGAGAACCCTGGGTGATCATGGCGGAAATGTTATGATTGATACGCATAGGAACCTCCTTGTTTGTAATGATACCCCTGCGTGAAAGGGCATCATCAGTGGTGATAATTTGGCATCCGTGCCAAACGCATTTACCGAATCAAAGAACTTCTTTACTCTTTCGTTGAGTTTTTCCGGTTCCCCCGGGGTCTTCATTAACAAATATCGACCACAAACAAGCCACTCTTTAGTTTTTTTTGAAACTTTTACTTTTTACCCTGCCTAATCACATCCATGATAGTCTTTACTCTTCGTGTATAGGTGTGCTCCCGTACTATCCTCTCTCTTGCAAGCCTTGAGATCTCAAACCGCTCTTTTTCATTTTCCCCATACCTGGCTATCAGCTCTTTGAGTTGCCCAACTGAAGAGTAAGTCACTACCTCTTTATCATCAAAAAGCTCCTTAATATCCTGCTGCATATCATTAACCACAAACCCTCCGCAGGCGGGAATATCAAAAACTCTCTGGTTGACAGCAGATGGCATCTGGCAGCTTGTTATGTTCACATTTATGCCAATGCTTCTGTAAACAGATGCCAGTCCTGTTCGGTAATCAATATCAGGATTTGTCTTCAGCCCTTCACCACAAAGTTCTCTCCAACCGATCGGATCTCCAAACGTCTGTATGCCATCGGGGATGAGCGATTCAACTATTGTTTTCCTGCGAATCATACTTGCACTGTGAATAATATATGAATGCAGCCATACCAGATTCCGCTTGTCTGAAAAGGGAAGCACATACCCGGTTTCACTGCAAACCGAAGAAACAATTTCCTTCACATTCCCGGGCGATCTCAAAAGCCTGCAGGCACAAGTCCGTACAAATGGCTCAAGCTCCTCTCTCCACATGAATTTTACCGCTATTTCCGAAAGAAACTTTCTCCCCATCGAGCTGCCGACAAAACCTGTTTTATACCTGCGGCCGCCCACCTGTAAAAACGGGAACATCTCAGGATCTGTAGCCAGAGGAAGAAACGTCGCGGAACTGAAACCGGCATCCTTCAGTACTGGTAAAAAAGCACGCTCCCAACAGAATGCGAACATATTTTTATCAACAAACTGCTGCTGATGAAGCAGAATCGGATTGGGATCATCTACAAACCATACCGCAACAGGAATTCCGCTTCGGGATGAAAAATCACCCAGAATTCCGTTTCCATCAAAACCCAGCATATTAACGGAAATTATCAGTTCCGGTTTTTCTCTCTGAATGAGATACTGAAGCCGTGATTCGTATTTTAGTACGGAATCGGCCTTTTCGTACTCAAATGGCACTGCCTTTATTCCGTTCTGCGCAAAAGCTCTGCATAGTTCTTCCTGAAGAAAAAATTTGCCATAAAGTACCAGGGTGTTTCCGCTCCCTGAAACACTGCTCACGGAAAGCACTGAATCAAGCAGCGCACTATAAAAATCTCTATGAGCGCAAAAAGAGGCTGGATGTTTAATAATCTGAACATATCTGCCACCCTGAAGAAATTCCCTGATTTTTCTCAGCGGATCAACTGTTCCAGAGGATATTTCAACAGTATCTGTTTCCGGGAAAATCTCATTTTTACATATCTGAACAAGCTGCTCATAAAAATCAATCAGCAACACCCTGCTGGCGGAAGGAATTTTCTCTCTTATTCCGGAAAGGTGATACCCGATGCCGGTGCCAACAAAAATTAACCGGTCCCCCCAGATATCTGTTTCTTCAAAATACCGCCCCTCATCTTCCGGCTTTACAAGAGAGTGAAGGTGCAGTGTGGATCCATCTTCTCTTAAAAGCTTGGCCGAAAGTCGACCGGACTGTGCTTCGAACAGTTCTAATTCGTATTTATTCAAAATCGCAAGATCACCTTTCGATTAAAACCCGGCCGCACGATTCAAGAGGAAGGCAGGTATTTACCTGAAAACCAGAAAAAAATATTATATAATAAAATCATTCAAACATCACTGAGAATTACGCATGAAATACAGTTCACTTGTAGAAAAATCGACATAACTCAGGGGATAATTGTAACTATACACATGTAAACAAAAGTTAACGCAGAGATTTAATGGATTCTCCCTTATATGTACTCCTTTATGATCATACTGTCATCTCCCGCCTCAGCGACGGCCGTCTGTCTTGTCCGGCCGTCGAACTACGATTGTATTTCCTCTCCGACCATTTTTCAAGCCAGCCGGCGCATCAGTAATCCCGCGTACCCGCGCTCTTCCCGGCCCCTGCCGGCGGCGAACTGACCGGATACATTTTTTGGGGGGAACCGCAGTCAAAACATATCTTATTTTATTCTGCTATCCGGCTTATCTACGTTCTCATAGTCGTATATACGCAAAAAACTTAGATAATCCGGATGCAGAATCTAATTCGGTACACAATGCAGCCTCTGCGCGATTTTCTCATGCGTTGTCAAAGACACCACCTCTATCCCAACGGGGGGAATCCCATGCGTCGATACTCAAAAATACTCCAGGTCGTTTTTAGTACGGTTCTTGTCGCGATTCCGGCAGCAATCGCCGCCCTTCCCGACCTCATGATCTCCGCCAAGGATAACTACTGGCAGACCGGAACCGCAGTCAAGGTCACCGCCGGCAACGCCGACGTGACGGTTGACGAAAACGATAAAAAACAGGCGTGGGAAGGGTTCGGCGGCACGTTCAACGAAGCGGGGTGGGACGCGCTCTCGGTGGTCAACGCCGAAATCCCCCGCGTGATGAAACTGCTCTTTGACGCCGACAGCGGCGCCAACTTCGTCCAGGGCCGAATTCCCATCGGTGCAAGCGACTACGCCACGAACTGGTACACCCTCGCCGAAACGGCGAACGACTATTCGATGACGAACTTCACCATCGCCCGCGACCGCCAGAAACTGATCCCCTACATCAAGGAGGCCCTCAAGGTGAAACCGAGCCTCCATCTGTGGGGCAGCCCGTGGATCTGTCCCCCCTGGATGAAGGACGGCTCCAACATGAAGAGCGACGCGCAGACGCTCGACGCTATGCGCTGTATTTCGCGCGGTTCGTGGAGGAGTACGGCAAGGAGGGGCTCCGCATCGAGGCGGTTCACCACCAGAACGAACCCGGGTACGCGCAGGTGCGCTGGACCATCCCTCTATTCGTCACCTTCATCAAAAACCACCTTGGTCCCAAGTTCGCGGCGCGCAATGTCCCTGCGGAAATCTGGTGCGGCACCATGTCCAATCCCGTTGACAGCAATATCGCGATAGCGTGCATGAACGACGCGGATGCCATGAAATACATCGTCGGTTTCGGGCTGCAGTGGAACCTCGAGTCCGTAGTGCCCACGCTCGCGAAGAAAGGCCGCGTCTGGCAGACCGAACACCGGTGCGGCAATTACAACTTCACAGCCAAGTACTGGAACCAGGCCCGGTACGACGTTAACAAACCGCAGAACGACCACCTGTACGGCGAGGAGAGCTGGCAGCTGATCAGGGACTGGGTGGCGGCAGGGGTCAACGCCTACTGCGCCTGGAACATGGTGCTCGACACCCTGGGCACGGCGCTCGGCGGCTGGCACCAGAACGCGCTCATCGTGGTGAACCGCTCCACGAAGAAGGTCAGGATCACCCCGGCCTACTGGGTATTCCGCCATTTCTCGCAATACATCGACTCGGGTGCCACGCGGCTCGGCACCTCCGGCAGCGCCGACGCGCTCGCGTTCCAGAACCCCGACGGCAGCATCATCACCCAGGTCTACAATAAAACCGACGCGGCGAAAAAATGGACCGTTGCGATCATGGGCGAGCTCAATCAGTTCGACGTCCCGGCCCATGGGTGGGCCACCTTGCGCGTGCAGCCGTCGACCGGCGTGCAGGCCGCGGGCCGGTCCTCACATGCCCCCTCGGGGGCGGGCATGCGCGTCACCTGCCTGCCCGACGCGTTCTCCGTCACCTTACCGTCCACGGAACCCGGGCGTCTTGACCTGATCACCACCTCGGGACGCGTTCTCGCGTCAGCGGACATTCCCGGAAACTGCCGCGAGGTACGCCTCCCGCGGCCGGCTTCCCGCAACGGGCTGCTGGTGATCAGGATGGTGCGGCACGGCGTGGAACAGACCGCGCGTACGGTGCTCCTCCATTGAAATACGTCTGATCGCCGCTCACGCTAGTTCTGCCGCTCTATTTCCTTTCCGGAGCAAGCGCGCTCATCTATGAAATAGTCTGGGCGCGCATGCTCGGCCTCATCGTCGGCACCGCAGTTACAGCTTGGGCCGTCGGTGCTGGTCGCCTATATGGGCGGCAAGGCGCTCGGCTCCTTCGGCGGCGGTAAAAAAGCCGACCGGGTCAGCCGACCGGGTCAGCCGACCGGTGCGTAAGGATCTCAGATGCCCGCAGCAGCACACGCTCTCCATAAGAAAATTCATTCGCGACAACCGATTGTCCCGTTCAGGAAACCGAAAGTTGCCAGAGAGTGTAAAACACCAGGAACGTTTACCGCCTACAAGACCAAGTATAAACCCTATGCAAGCACTATTTTAAAATCGGAAGTTAAAAAGATTAAATTCACTATCAGCCTATCAGCTATCAGCTTCACTATCAGCTTTCCAGCCATCAGAAAAACCAGCGGGAGATATAAATAGCCCGGAACATACTTAAACATATTGGCGGAGCAGGGAGGCGAGGTAACCCCGCAATAAAAAAAAATTCTGGGCGCCTCCCCGGCCGATTTCTACAGCAACGAATATTTTCTCTCTGCTCACATATAGAGATTTGCGCAGAAGTATATGATATTCGCACAAATCTCTTCTGTTTTAAATGCCGATATCTTCAAGAAGTGATACCACGCACTTGCATTACCACCAGTAACAAACTTTTGTCGTCTGTTTTTTTCCTTTATGATCACTCACCCGAATCATATATGATCCACGAGCCATCTTTGTCATATCAATAATGAAGGAATTATTTGCCAATTTTTTATCAATTGAATGTTTCACAACGCAGCGACCATTGTAATCAAAAAGGGATATTTCACACGGCCCATCCGTGAATGTAAAGCCTTTGACAAACAAAAGGTTGCCGCGGATCATGGTACTAACCGACTCCGTATTTACAAGGTTATCTGAGTGCATACCAGCTCTAACTGGACCGTCTTCAACACCGGTCGGATTCAATGTATCAACATCGAGATCAGGCCATACACGCTTACCAAGTTTTTGATCCGCTTGCCTATTGAAAGCGCCTAATTCATCGCAATTGCCATCGAGCCATAAAATTACCTTTCGAAAATCAGCAGCCTGGATGGTGCCGTCCTTAAGTGCCGTCTGGTGCGTGGCAAGGTTTAAAAGCGCTTTACCCATACGCGACTCACGGGCACCGAACCGTCCGGGCAACGTCCGTGATCCCTGGTGCATGTACATGGTGCAACCCTGACTGGACGTAAAGAAAAACCCATACCGTTTCGCTTCGGTGTTAGCGTCAAACCCACTGGTTGGCGGGCCGACAATGCTCACATAGTCCATTTTCTGCAAACCTTTGCCCTGTTTAGTGTGGCAAGGCAAGCAAGTTTTGTCAAATACAGGTTTGACGTTTCGATAAAAGCCGAACGGGTATTGGTCTGCAAACTCAGGAGTTATTTTTGAGGGTGGTCTGCTCAATGCTTTTCTACTGCTGATTGGCGGAGTTGCAACCCATTTATCCTCATGGCAGCCGTAACACATCATCTGCTCGCCTGAATGTACATAGGTGCCGCTACGCATGGATTGGATCGCGCAACCTGTCGAATCGAGAAGCTGAAAGTAGATCTCTTTTCCTACAGGCGCTTCAAAGTTGACACTCCCGTCATCTTCAACTGGTACAACGCCCAGAGGAAAGCGCGCAATGCCACCGCCCCACGTATCGCCGGTTGTTCCAACACGCGGATCATTACTCATCGGTGTTGATTTCGCCAATACCTGCATGATGCGCAGTTGTTTTATTTTAGTACCCGTGGGAAGTTTGCCTATCGCATCGGTGGTATAGACATCCATTATTTTTATGGTTGCTTGCGGAGAAGAGGACGTGTGCCTTTCTCCCTGATAGGTAGTTGTATTGAGGGTGGGAGGTAACGTGCGCGCCTTGAGTGGGATTGGGTAAATAGGGCGCAGGTTCGGATCGGAAGTTGTGGTATACAGCTGCTGTTTATTGCCTGATTTATCAAGAAGCACAAGTGTTGAATTGTAATTACACAAGTAAAGATCTTCTGAAAGTGCCCAGGGAGTTCCGTATCGATATGCGTTGTTTGCGGTTTCGGCTTCCGGAAACAGTGCATCAGGGGTAATACGTTTGACTTGTGACATTTTACCGTCATCGGCTATATCCTGATCTATCATAACAAGCGAACCAAACGACTGGCCATGGTGTGGTCCTGCGGTAGCGATAAATTTGGTAGATCCTGGAATAGAACGCGGGTTATACTCGGCCCAGGGACGCAATTTTCTGCCGTCAGAGAAAGGACCAACACTCTGAATTGTGTTATAGGGCAGCGCATAGTTACCGTGATAGGCACGCGGATTAGTGCCATCCGGGAAACATTCCCAGATGTGATGTGCCGCGGCGAGGTCGCGGTCGACATAATCCCATCTGCTGTAGACAATTTTGCCACTGTTTGTGACTGCCGGGTGAAATTCATTGGTTTCATGGTAGCTTAGACAGACAATGTCAGAGCCGTCGTCTTTCATGGAAAAGAGGGTGTAGGTCGGCACTGCACGCAAATGACACCTGCCATAACCTCCACGTCTGGTGGTGATAAATGCGATCCTGCCAGAAGGAAGCCAACAGGGATGGATGTCGTCAAAGTTGCCATCTGTCACACGGGTAATTCCTGTACCATCGATGTTGATCTTAAAAATACTGAACCGATTCTGCTGGACCCACTTATCATGTCCACCAGAAGACCATGCAAACAAAATGGTTTTCCCATCATAAGAAAGATCCGGTGAAAGAAACGTACCGGTAGTCATTAGCTTACCCTTATTTGTACCACTCGGAACAAGAACACCGTTCATGATGTTTACTTTTTGGGGAGAGGTTGCGAAGTTTTTCAGTATGAACAGTCCACCACCAGTACGACCATTGTGGCCGAAATACTGGTCACACATATGTTCGCCATCATATTCAACACCGGGCCCGTAAATTCCACGTTCAATAAAAATCAAATCAGTAAAGTCAAGAGTGGGGTTAGCCAGCATGACCTCCCGATTGAGTGCTTGCGCCGAAAGAAACGTCGCATCAGCGGAAGAGGTTGCGGTAGTTTTGCTGAGCGCGCGTAAATGACTCTCATGCTGCTGTTTAAGTGCTGAAAGACGCGACGCGATGGAGCTCCAGTCTGCTTTTCCATTTGTTTTAGATAGCCTTGCAATCATAGCCTCAGTGCGGCGAATCACCACATCAGTGGGATCGCGATCGGTGTCCAAAATGAGCGAATTGCGATCAAGGACATTATTATCTCCCTTAACAACGATCTTTCCCAAGCCAATTTTCTTTTCGGCAATCTGGCCTGAAAGGTTGGAAAATTGTTCCTTCCATGAGTCAACAACCAAATCAGTGGGCGTTGTCGCGAAAGCGGTGAAAGACGGCATTATACAAGTTGCCATCAGCAGTATTATATAACACTTTGCAAATACACTGACCACTGTTTGGTGGTCGACGGCTGGCGTACTTTTTGCGTAAACCATAGTAAATTCCTCCTGCGAAATAATCCCGCATTTTTATCACCGGACCAATGTATCCTGCGCTTTCTCATTCATAAAACAGAGTTTAAAATTGCAGTATCAAATTTGGTTGAAAACTGTCACAATTATCCGGTTAATACAAAGCCACAATCAGCTATTGTCTTAATCAGCTAATAGTGTCTATTTTTAAATAATTTGATAGTGCCATTCCAAAAAAACGGTTGCTGATTTTCCGAAAGACTTCATCAATATAGTTGTATCAATATAGTTGTATCAATATAGTTGTATCAATATAGTTGTATCAATATAGTTGTATCAATATAGTTGTATCAATATAGTTGTATCAATATAGTTGTATCAACCCTATGCAAGCACTATTTCAAAATCGGAAGTTAAAAAGATCAAATTCACCATCAGCCTCAGGCTTTACAAGAGAGTGAAGATGCAGTGTGGTTCCATCTTCTCTTAAAAGCTTAGCCGAATGTCGGCCGGACTGTGTTTCAAACAGTTCTAATTTGAATTTATTCAAGTCCCAGGATCACCTTTCGATTAAAATCCCGCCGCATAATAGAACAGGAAGGCAGGTATTTACCTGAAAACCAGAATAAAATATTATATAATAAAATCATTCGAACATCACTGAGGATTACGCATGAGATACAATACACAGGAATTGATAAACATTCTGACTGCAGTAGCCGCCTCTGCACGTACCGGTGATTACGGCAAAGCAGCATCAGACCTCAACAGGGCGCTCATTATGGCGCAGTCGGCCCTCTCAAGCGGGAAAATTCCACCTGAAGGATTGTCCAGGATCACCTTCTCTCTCCAGACACTTTTTGCAATGCAGCAGAATGGAGACTGGGTTGCCTTTGCCGATATTCTGGAATATGAATTTACAGGGCTCTGGAAATCTCTTGTTCAGGAGAAAGACTAAAGAGGACATTAAATACCCATTTCCCCCTGCTTGTATTATTCTTTCACTCCGTTCGAAACGTTACAGTTTTTATTTTTTTTATTAAAGTACAGCTCTGGAAAGGCTGGTGCCCGAATCTGGGTACGTTAAAAAATGTCGGTTGAAGTGGGCAGCTTTTATCAAGGCTGTTTATGAAGTTGATCCTCTCAAGTGCCCGAAATGTGGTGGGACAATGAAGATTATTTTATTCATTGAAGATGACTCCACTATTAAAAAGATACTGAAACATTGCGGCAAGTGGAATGAGGATCCGTTTTTACTGACTTTAGGGCACGTCTATTTATTCGAACCCGGCCCCGCTTGAAAACTGAATATGTAGAGGCTCCCTAACGATCAATCATCCTTCCGGACAGCTGCCCGCATGCACCCCAGATATCCTGCCCCCGACTCTTTCTGATTGTCGCGGATAGTCCTCTCTGATGAAGTTGATCTGAAAACCTCTCAAGATTGCTGTCAGAGGTATTTCTAAGAACAGAATCACTTGAAGGATTCAGCGGGATCAAATTGATTTTACAGGGAAATCCACCCAGGAATCTCTGCAGAGTATCGGCGGCCTCAAGGGAATCGGTCTCACCCTCTATCAGCACATACTCAAAAGTTACCCTCCGTCCGGTTTTATTGAAATAAGATTTGGCGATCGACACCAGTGACTCTATCGGATACTTTCTATTTACCGGCATCAGCCTGTCACGCTGTTCATTTGTAAAAGCATTAAGCGAGATGGCGAGCCCGATATTAAGCTCCTCCTCCATCAGACGTTCTATCGATGGGATCACTCCGGCTGTTGAGACCGTTATGCGTCTGCCACCTATATTAAAAGCATCCTCATGCATAATGATCTGGAGGCTGCTTAAAAAATTCCGAAAATTCGAAAGCGCCTCTCCCATTCCCATAAAAACTATATTTGTCACAAGCTTGTCAGATTTTGACATAAGATAATCATTTATTCCGATAAGCTGGCCAATTATCTCCTCCTGAGTAAGATTTCTGATAAAGCCCATTTTACCGGTCTGGCAGAATACACAGCCCAGCGCGCACCCCAGCTGACTTGAAAGACAGGCGGTTCTCCTGTCATCATCATACAGAAGCACACTTTCAACAAGATGCGGCGACTCGACAAGTGAGAACCCGAACTTGACAGCATCACCGAATTTGGATTCTTTTATGAACAGCGGCTCCATTTTCTGAAGAGTAAATAAACCGGAAAGCCGCTCCCGCAGAGTTTTGGGCATATTGTTCATTTCCCCGAAACTCCCGACACGCTTCTGGTAAACCCATTTAAAAATCTGCTTTGCCCTGAATTTGGGCTCTCCCAGCTCTTCGATTCTGGAGGGAAGTGCGGATGGTGTGATATTTTTAAACCTCTCAGGATTGGTCACTTCATTTCCTCTCTCTGCTTCTGTTTAAAGCTGACTTTATTACTCTGTTGAGATCCAGAAGCTCCCTGTCAGAGGGAGAAAGCAAAAGGATCGCATCCATTATTTCTGAAGCCTTTTCCAGATTTCCTGCTGCGGCTTCTGTAACTGCCCCTAATTGTGAAAACCTGATCTGAAACTCCAGGTCTTTTTTTTCAATGTTGTTTATCTGCATAAACAGACTCTTTGCAGCAGATAAATTATTCTTCCTTAACTCCCGGTCCGCGAGCACAAGAAGAGCCCGATCACGGCCGGATTCCGATGCTCTTGCTTTTAAAGCATAATCTTTCGCCAGATTGGAAAAAAATTCACAGAGATTCGCCGGCAGATCAAGGAGCGAACAATGGTCGCATGCCCATGCAAGGTGAGATAAAACCATTCCGTGCTCTTTTGGAACTGAGCCTGATGATTCCTCCAGGAACCACTGTGCCACCCTGCGGGCCCTGTTAATTTCCATGTGAGAATCTCTTATCTTCCGGAAGGCTCTCTGCGCCATTTCACAGGCTTCTTCATCATGAGAAAGAGCCCACTTGATTTTTGAAGCCAGCTCCTGCGCATTGTTATGCCGGTACAACAAAAAATCCTTCTGGGGCTCAAGTATTTCATTCATGGAATGAGACAGCTCATCTGTAATCAGCAGCGCGCCGCATCCTGCACCCTCAAAGAATCGCAAATTCAAATCATCACACACAGACTGATTGATTACGATTTTTGATGAGCTATAGACCGGAGAAAAATTACCTGTAGTACAGAAAAGAGGAACTCCCAGCCGCTTTATTTCCTCGAACAGACAAACTCTTTCAGAGTTTGCTGCCGGGTCAAGTTTTCCTACAAAAGAAACATCATGCTCCCGTTTTTCCCATTGAACGAACCCGGCATTTCCCGAACAGTAAAGCGGCAGCCACTCAACATCGGGCTGATAAAAATTAAGCTCTGAGACAAGTCTCTTCTGTGCACAGAAAACCTTGTCAAAAAGAGCGGCATAGTGTCTGTGCCACTTTAAATGAAGATGGGTGTCTATTGCATACCATGCGCGGGGAATGCTGTACTCTTCCAGTCCCGCATGTATCAAAGGCCCTGAATGATCACCCTGGAAAATAAAGTCAGGTGAGAAACTTTCGATTTTACTGCGAATTAAATCCCTGATACCGGAGGGGTTACTGTAAAAGTCAATGATTACATCAGCGGGGTCCTGTGAAACTCCCCTGCTTACAATAGTCAGTACATCAAAACCGAGTTCCCGGAAACACCCTGCAAACTGGGATGCTCCTAAAACAAGTATTCGCGGCATAACTTAAAGATAAACGATTGACGGTACCGGATGGGAGTTTGCGTAAGGAAGAGATAAATTTTCTGTAAGAAAGGAAAATGCGGTCGGTCGGACTCGAACCGACACAGGCTGACGCCCACTACCCCCTCAAAGTAGCGTGTCTACCAGTTCCACCACGACCGCTTTATGAAAAGAACTTTAGTTTACTTCTGTTCAGCAGGAGGAAGAATCGGTAACGACTGTTCCTGTGCACTGCTGCCCGGGGCAGCCTGCTCATTGCCCTGCTGCAACGGCAGACCCTTACCTTCGAGAACTGAGGAAGGAGAGTATGACTGCTGTTTTTGCGCACGTTCCTGAAGAATTGACTTCTGACCGGCCACATTCTGCTTTCCGACAACAAAAGACATTGCAATACACAGAACCATAAACGCCGCACCAAAAATTGCGGTGCCTCTGGTCAGAATGTTAGCCGTATCCTGAGTTCCAAGGAGGCTGTTTGTTCCACCCAGCCCGCCGCCAATGGCTCCGGAAATACCCCCGCCTTTATCAGACTGAATCAAAATGAGTAAACAGAGTAAAACACAGACACAGACAAAAATCACTACTAAAAAACCAAATAACATATTTTACCTTTTGATTAAATGGTACATTATACCGGACGTACGATACCGGCGAAATCTGTTGCTTTTAGTGCCGCACCCCCGATCAGCCCGCCATCAACATCTTTCTGACCCAGAAGATCTTTTGCGTTGTCGGGTTTCATGCTGCCACCGTACTGTATTCGCATTGCTCCCGCGGTTTCGTCACCATAAAGTTTAAAAATTATTCCGCGGATAAAAACATGAGCATCATTTGCCTGCTTTGGAGTGGCTGTTTCCCCGGTTCCGATCGCCCAGACCGGTTCGTAAGCGATAGTGCACTTGAGAGTATCTTCTACTGAAAGGCCTTCAAAAGCACCTCTGACCTGACGTTCGATAACAGCATCCATCTTGCCACCCTTGCGCTCTTCAAGGGTCTCACCAACACAGATAATCGGAAGAAGTCCGGCAGCCAGCACTGCTTTTACTTTTTTATTTACTGTAGCATCGGTCTCACCGAAATACTGCCTCTGCTCAGAGTGACCAACAATCACATAAGTAACCCCGACGCTCTTGAGCATCGCGCAACTTACTTTTCCGGTGTATGCACCCTTAGCCTCCCAGTGAACATCCTGAGCACCGAGTTTTACATTAGAATTTTTAATTATCTCATAAACTGCAGAAAGATTGGTGTAAGGCGGACATACTGCAATATCAACATCGCTGACATTACCTACTGTATCCACAACCCCTTTGGCCAGAGCACAGGCCTCTTCCACGGTTGTGTTCATCTTCCAGTTACCGGCTATAAATTTCTTACGGGCCATTATATCTCCTTCACTATGCATTTATGCAATGGTCACTTAAAATAGTTAAGTGCTTTTCAATTTTCAACAGAATCTTTGCAGAAATATTATTCTGCCGATAATCGAGACTCATTGCGGGCCGCCATTCCTTTGAAAGGAGGAACCCAGCCTCAGGACGGAAATCTTCATAAGCAAATCCCGTCTGAAACAGACCCGCCCATCTCGAACCATTGCCGGGATGAGCGGATGAAAACTACTTATCGTTCAGTGCCTTTACACCAGGAAGGACTTTGCCCTCCACCAGCTCAAGAGATGCACCGCCTCCGGTTGAAATATGAGACATACGGTCCGCGACACCGGCCTTTTTAACGGCGGAAACCGAATCCCCACCTCCAATTACGGTTACAGCTCCCTTCAATTCAGCAAGTGTCTGGGCAATTGCCTGCGTTCCGGCGGCGAACTTCGGAAACTCAAAAACACCCATAGGGCCATTCCAGAAAACAGTCTTTGCTCCATCAAGTGCGCTCTTGAAATTACTGATCGTCCTGGGCCCGATATCCATACCCATCCAGCCTGCTTCAATCGCCTCAGGGGACTCTTTGGACTGGGCATCCGCGGCAAACTGCTGTGTGACTATATGGTCTACAGGAAGATAAATTGCCACATTAGCGGCTTTTGCCTTGCTTAGAATATTTCCGGCAGTCTCAATCATCTCTTCTTCCACAAGAGAATTCCCCACTGAAATTCCTTTGGATTTCAGGAATGTATAAGCCATTCCACCGCCGATTATGATACTGTTTACTTTCGAAAGCAGGCTTTCCAGAACGGCAATTTTAGAGGAAACTTTCGCGCCTCCGATGACAGCCACAAAAGGCTTCTGAGGACTCTTGACAATTTTCTCCTCAAGAAATTCCAGTTCCTTTTCCATTAAAAAACCTGCGACAGCGGGAAGATAGTGGGCGGCAGTCTCTGTTGATGCATGAGCGCGGTGAGCGGTTCCGAAAGCATCATTTACATATATATCGCCGTAGGTTGAAAGCACCTTGGCCATCTTCTCTCTCTCAGCGGCATCCTTTGATGTTTCTTCTTTGTTAAAACGGGTATTCTCAAGCAGAAGCACTTCACCTTCACCGAGCGCTTTAACAATTTTGCCGGTTTCCTCATCGGTACATCCGGGGGCCAGCTTAACTCCCCTGCCAAGCAGCTTTGCAAGGTAGGCCGCCACAGGGGCCATCTTGTGCTTTCCTTCTATATAAGACTTCTCATCGAAAGACTTGCCCGCCTTTTCTGCTTTCTCTTTAGCCTTGGCCATGTCTTTTTTAGGATCGCCCAGATGAGACATCAGCACCAGAGATTTTGCACCCTGTTCAAGAACGTACCTGATCGTCGGCAGTGAAGCAGTGATCCGGGTGTCATCCTGAATGACACCATCTTTGAGCGGTACGTTAAAATCAACACGCATTATAACCCGTTTTCCCTTTAGGCCAATGTCTTTGACAGTCTTTTTGGAAATCGCCATCTTTTCCTCCCATTATTATTAATAAAAACGTCGTACGAGCTTAAAAACCTGAACGTGAGAAGATAAATTAAGACTTGGCCCTGCTTCAACAAAAGTTAGCGAGAGGTGCAGGGTGCAGGGTTCAGCGTTCAGCGTTCAGAGGTTAACAGGTTAGGAAGTTAGTAAGTTAAGAGTACCAGGCGGCCGCCTTAATAAAAATTAATTCGCAAAGCGTTTTTTACTTTCTGTTCCAACTTTGCGTTCTTTGCGCGCAGTGTTTTATTTCCCTGCCAGACCTTCAACCACCACCAGAAGCCGGTTTTCGTGTACCAAGGTCAAATTTAAGACACGGTCGAGGGCGACTGTGCCACACAGATCCCATTTACAAAAATTGTTGTCATATTGTATAGAGGGTTCATTCTTGGCAAACGCTGAACGTTGAACCCTGAATGTTATCAGCTTTAAAAGACTTGTGTTATATATGACACCACAACAAACTTTAAGAGCAAACCGATTCTCTGAAAAAGTGAACTAATCCTTATAGCAACCACTTTTTCCAGTCTTAAAGGATATGTATATGTCTAAATCAAAGGTAAAAGCAGCTGTATTTCTGGCAGCGATGTTCTGCCTTGCACATGCCACACCGGATGACTACAGGATAAACCAGCTCGGGTATTATCCTGCCGCAAACAAAATCGTTCCTGTCAAGGGAACTGCGGACTCGACATTTGTACTTCTGGACACAGATGGCAACACTGTTTACAACGGGGTACTTTCAAAGTACTTTTACTGGTCACTATCTGGAGATTCGGTGAAGCATGCGGATTTTTCCGACTTCCGTCAAGAAGGCACCTTCTGGATCAAGACCTCCGACAAAGGGATGTCTCCACCAGTCAAGATAAGCACCAATGTGCTTTACGATGTCTCGATGGCATCACTGAAGACCTTTTATTACCAGAGAGCATCCATGCCCCTTGAGGAGCAGTACGCAGGAAAGTTCGCCCGCCCCGCAGGGCATCCTGATACATCGTGCCTATTCCATTCATCATCCGGTAAAGAGGAAGGTACTCCGGCAGCCAGTTCACCCGGGGGCTGGTATGATGCCGGTGATTACGGTAAATACATAGTAAATGCAGGCATCACACTCGGGAATCTGTTTCAGTTCTATGAAAATTTCGGCGGATATTTCGGGGATTCTGCTCTCAATATTCCGGAATCGGGCAACAATGTAGACGACCTGCTCGACGAAGCCAAATACGAGCTTGACTGGATGCTCACCATGCAGGACAGCGACGGCGGAGTGTTCCACAAGCTGACAACGCTTCAGCATGCATCAATGACAGCCGCTCCTGAAGATGACATTGCAGCCAGATATTTTATCGGTAAATCAACCGCGGCCACACTCGATTTTGCGGCAGTAATGGCAATGGCCGGGAGAATCTATGATGATATCGAAGGGTTTGAGGGCTTTGCCGACACATGTATCAGCCGTGCAGAACGTGCATGGCAATGGGCGGTTGCAAACCCCAGTGAGTTTTTCCGCAACAACCCTGCAGGTGTAGGTACGGGTGCCTACAACGATACGATTGTCAATGATGAATTCATGTGGGCCGCCACGGAGCTTTTTATCACTACTTCTGATACTTCCTATATTGGAAACATGCGTCACAATATCTATTCGTACAACTGGCCGGCCAGCTGGGAGAGTACGGGTAGACTGGCACCGCTCTCGGTCGCCACAGTACCTAACAGCCTCGACAGCTCTATTGTAGCAACAGTAAAACAGAGGATATTAAACCAGGCCAACTCCTATATCAAAACCCTGACAAATCACGCTTACCGGATTCCAAACAACAATTTCTTTTACTGGGGTTCCAATGCGGTCTTTGCCAATGCAGCCCTGTTTCTTGTATATGCCTTTAAGATCTCAGATGACAGCACCTATATAAAAGCAGCCGCAGAAATCGCCGATTATCTTCTCGGGAAAAATGCGGTTAATTACTCATTTGTGACCGGTTATGGTTTTGCATGCACCCAAAACCCTCACCACCGCCCATCCCTTACAGATACCATATCAGACCCTGTTCCCGGATTTCTTGCGGGAGGTCCAAACGGCTCTCCAAAATCCTACAGTGACGCTTCAGGGAGTTACGAAACCAATGAAATTGCGATAAACTGGAATGCCCCCTCAAGCGCACTTTTTGCGGCAATCAATGCAGTTTTCGGTGAGAAGAGAAGTACCCCGGCCAATGGCCCCATTTATCTCATAACATGTTTTGAAGGCCCCGGAACAATAGAGATTTCACCCCTGAAAACAACCTATGAAGCAGGTGAACGAATTACTTTGATCGCCAGGCCCGAAGAAAAGCAGCTGTTTATGGGATGGGGCAGTCCGATTCTGTCAATGAAAGATACCATTTCATTTATTATCAATCGGGACATGAAAGTTTCCGCAAAATTCGGAAGAGCATCAGAACTTGTCACCAACGGAAGTTTCTCAACTTTCGGCGGGTGGAATTTCGGCAGGATGGGAACTGGTGCAGGTACCGGATCAATTGCCGGCGGTGAGTATCATGCCGAAATCACAAGCGGAGGAACATCAGACTTTCATATTCAGATTGTCCAGAACGGAATACTGCTTCTTGAGGATGCGACATACGTTTTCACATTCTCCGCCCGTGCAGACAGCAACAGAACGATCCTGGCCGATGTAGCCAGATCGGGCGGGGATTATTCAACATACATGGATGGTGTTTACAACAGAAAAGTCAGCCTTACAACCGAAATGCAGACATTTTCATTTACATTCAAGATGAAAGAAGCAAGCGACCCGTCCGCACGAATCACCTTTAACTGCGGGCAATCCAATCACGATGTCTATTTCGATAATGTAAGCATTAAGATGCTTGATCCAGATCCTGTTATTCACAAAGGGGCACAGAGATACGGCCGGACTCTTCCCGGATTCTGCTCCAGGGGTCAATCATTATTACTGCAGCTTTCAGTTGTAGATCCCCAGAAGGCATGGTTCAAGGTATTTGATGCCCAGGGCCGCATGAGAAGCAATATGACACCGATTATCAGGACTCTGAGCAAAGGAAAGCATGTTGTTCCAGTCAATAGCAAGTTTACCCCCGGGCTCTACCTGATCAGGTACTTTGATGGCGAAAAGCTTATGACAAGCAGCTGGACAAATCTGGTGAGGTAAGTTTGACCTGTAAGAAGTTCGAACTTTGAAAGGGAGCCTTGAGGCTCCTTTTTTATTCCTGGCTATCGTAATCTGCACATTTTTTTATTTGACACACTCCTCACCCCTGCCGTGTCCTCAGCTGGTTCCAGTAGTATCAAATGTTTGGGAATTACAATGAATAAAAGGAGAAGAAACGGGAAAACAGAGGGAGAAAAAAAAAGGGGCAGATAACTCTGCCCCTCTTCTATAAATACCGGTAATTCGGTATAACTTACTTTGAAGCCATAAAACGAACGAGGTCAACAACTCTGTTTGAATAGCCCCACTCGTTATCGTACCAGGAAACAACCTTGAAGAAACGTTTTTCACCTTTGAGGTTGTTCTGGAGAGTGGCAAGAGAGTCGTAGATTGATGAACGTTTGTCATGGATAAAATCGGTTGACACCAGTTCTTCATCTGTATAGCCCAGAATGTCCTTGAGATATGTTTTTGAGGCTTCTTTGAGCTTTGCATCGATCTCTTCGATTGAAGTGTCTTTTGTTGTGCGGAAAGTGAGGTCCACAACAGAGACATCCGGTGTAGGAACGCGGAAAGCCATACCGGTCAGCTTGCCTTTAGTTGCAGGAAGAACTTCACCAACTGCTTTTGCGGCACCGGTTGTTGACGGGATGATGTTCTGAGCTGCAGCACGGCCGCCTCTCCAGTCTTTCTTTGACGGACCATCAACGGTTTTCTGTGTTGCTGTGTAAGCATGAATTGTAGTCATAAGACCGGTCTCGATCCCGAAACCTTCTTTGAGCAGAACATGAACCACAGGAGCCAGACAGTTTGTGGTGCATGATGCATTGGAAACGATGTTATGAGCAGCAGGATCGTACTCGTTCTGGTTTACACCCATAACGATTGTCTTTACGCCGCCTTTACCTGGAGCAGAGATAATTACTTTCTTCGCGCCGGCTTCAAGGTGACCTTTGGCTTTTTCAGCATCTGTGAACAGACCGGTTGACTCGATAACATAATCAACTCCCAGGGCTTTCCAGGGAAGTTCGGACGGGTTTCTGGTGGCCATAACGCATTTGATCTTGTGGCCATTTACAATGAGAATATCTTCTTCCTCTTTTGAGGGATCACTCTTCTCAGTAGCAACAGTGTGCTTGAAATGTCCATGAACAGAATCATACTTCATCTGATATGCAAAGTAGTCTGCATCTGTGGCAACATCAACAACAGCAACGACATCGATCTCTTTGCCCAGAAGTCCCTGATCGCAGATAGCCTGAAAAACCATTCTGCCAATCCTTCCGAATCCGTTAATCCCGACTTTAATGGCCATAAGGAGTCCTCCGTTTATTAATTGTTTTTGGAAAAACGCTGTAATCTGTCTGGAGAAATGCTATTTTTTATCCATGAACACAGCCGGATAATATAAGTTGAACCTTGATCAGAGTCAATTAAAAACTCGGAAACTGCCTGAAAGGAAATTATGAAAAAAGCTGATTCCGTTTTTAAATTCCAGAAAAAAAACCGCCGGAGCATCTTTTTCATAGCCGGCCCCTGCGTAATTGAAAGTAAAGAACTCTGCCTCAAGGTCGCTTCAAACCTTGCAGCCCTTTCTCAAAAACACGAAGTTGATATCATCTTTAAAGCCTCTTACGACAAGGCCAACCGCACATCTATAGACTCTTTCCGTGGACCGGGCCGCCAGGAGGGACTCAAAATCCTTGAACTTGTAAAACAGAAAACCGGCCTTCCCGTGCTGACAGATATTCATGAGCCCTCTCAGGTTGAAGAAGCGTCACAAGTTGTGGATGTGCTCCAGATTCCGGCATTTCTCTGCAGACAGACAGACCTCCTGAGCGAAGCCGGCTTGTCAGGGAAAACTGTAAATATCAAAAAGGGACAGTTCATGTCGCCTGATGAGATGCGTTATGCACTGGACAAAGCAGGTAGAAATACCTGGATCACCGAACGTGGCACTTTTTTCGGATATAACCGTCTGGTCGTGGATTATGCCGGCATTGCCGTTCTCAAATCGCTGAATGTACCGGTGGTTTTTGATGCTACCCACAGTGTCCAGATGCCTGGAGCCGGGAAAGGATGCTCACTGGGAAACCGCGATCTGGTTTTCCCGCTCGCCAAAGCCGCTATTGCCACAGGTGTTGACGGGCTCTTCTTTGAAGTCCATCCTGACCCGCAAAAAGCATTGTGCGATGGTCCAAACAGCCTGTATCTGTCGGATTTCAAGAAGAAACTGCCTGTGTTGATTGAAATTTTCAATTTCCTGAAAAACCGGTAGAGACGTCCGTCCGGGTAGAGACGTCCAGCCGGACGTCTCTACCCGGAATATATGAATGCCGATTTCACAATTTCAGCTTCTCTTTCCATCCGCTGCTTACAAAGACTTTTCCTGTAGAATCCACAACCGCGCCTTCAAGCCCCGGGCGGGCATCTAAAAAACCAATAATCTCCTCCGCGTCTTTGCAGAACAGGCCCGTACTGAAAATGTCAACCTCGACTGGATCACTTCCCTTTACTGTCACACTCCTGTTTCTGCTGCAGCAGAATCCTGTTCGGGGGTCAAAAATGTGATGGTACCGCTTTCCGTTCACAATCCTGAACCGCTCATAATCTCCACTCGTAACGACTGCTCCGCTGTCAATCTCAAGCGCGCCGATCACACCTTCTCTATCTCTTGGATCACGGATACCGACCACCCAGGGATCTCCACCCCGTTTTGTCCCTTTTGCCAGAATATCGCCCCCGGCAGCTATCAGATAACCGACAGGGCCATTCTGATCAAGCATTTTCCCGGCCTCCCTGAGGACAAAACCCTTGGCAATCCCCCCTACATCAATCCTTATTTCCGGAGCAGAAAAGATCACGGTATCACCATTCATTTTTACTTTACGGTAGTCAATATAACGCAGCACCGAATCAATCTGTGAGGAAGAGGGAAGGGATGGATCCGGGGGCGCATCTTCGGAAAATCCCCAGAGCTCTTTCAGCGGAAGAACTGTTATATCAAAACTGCCATCAAGGGTATCACCATAATTCAGACCGGTCCGCAAAATATCTGCAAGCTGCTTTCCCACAGCTACGGTATCGGACTTTCGCTCATTCACTCTGCGGACTTCTGAGCGTTCCCCGGTAACAGAAAACCGATCTTCCCAGTCTTTAAAAAGTGAATCCAGGGATAGCCAAACGAAATCGAGATCTGTACCTCTCTTGAGAACCAGAGTGACTTCAGTTACAGTATCCATCCTGAAAAAAGTCCTCTTCTCCTGAACGGTTCCACTCACGCAGGAAAGAGATATCAGCAGAAAAATGCACAGGATCGATTTAGTTATACTGTCCCTCATAATCAGGCGTGCTCTTTACACCATTGGATTATGTCTCTGAGCGGCAGGTTTCCTCCAAAGAGATCCAGCGCACTTCCTATTGTGAAGTCTACTTTGCCGCCCCCTGATTTTTCCACCTGTCTGACATCATCCATTGAGCTTATACCGCCGGCATAGGTAGCACTTATTGGAGATTCATCAGAGAGAAGCTCTACAAGCTTATGATCGATACCGGCCTTTTTCCCCTCTACATCGGCAGCATGCACCAGAAACTCATCACAATATTGTGCAAGGCTACTGAACGTTTCAGAACAGAGTGTGATGTTTGTAAATTTCTGCCATCGATCTGAAACCACAAAGTATGAGCCATCTTTCCATTTGCAGCTCAGATCAAGCACAAGCCTGCTCTTGCCGATTGTTTTTGAGATCTCGGAAAGTTTATCCCAATGCAATTCCCCGTTATTAAAAACATACGATGTTACAATCACATGTGATGCCCCTGCATCAAGAAAGCGGAATGCATTATGCGGATTTATTCCTCCCCCAACCTGAAACCCTCCGGGATACGCACTGAGGGCCTCAAGCGCACAGTTTTCATTACCGGGACCAAGCATAATAACGTGTCCCCCGGGAAGGTTCTCTGATTTATAGATTTCCGCATAATAGGAAGAGGAGAGATCCGTTTCAAAATTAGTGACAACTTCAGCACCATTGTCGCTGAGTGTGCTGCCTACAATCTGCTTAACTTTCCCACCGTAAAGATCTATGCAGGGACGAAATCGCATCCTGTCTCCATCCGTGTTTGAATTCGAGCTCTTACAGAACGTTAAAATAATCTGCGCAACCTCTTTGTATCCGTTTGACTGAAGTCATTTCATAACACATATTCATTATTACGAACCAATTCACTATAAAAGGAGTTCTCAATGCGAAAAAAAACCATCTTTGCTGTTTTCGCAGCTGCCTCCCTTATCGGCTGCGGGGCAAGCGACCAGATAAAAGAAGTTGTAGAACAAACCCACCCTGACGGTTCCAAAAAAAAAGTAACCTACTATCAAGGTAAAAATGTCTTCAGATCAGCATTCTTTTTTGAAGATGGTAAACTGCAGTCAGATCAGTATTACAAACTTGGTCAGCCTGACAGCGCAAAAACCATCTATTATAAAAACGGCAGCAAATACAGCGAAACATGGTTCAAGGCGGGAAAAAAGGATGGTACCGACAAATCATGGTTTGAAAACGGACAGCTCAAAAGCGAAGCCACATATGTTCAGGACCTGGCTCAGGGCAAAGCTGTTTCATACTACGAGGACGGGAAAATAGCTTCGGAAGTCTCATACAAAGATGGTAAAAAGGATGGTCCGGATATTACCTATTTCCCCAACGGTGGGAAAAAGCACCTTAAGAACCATCTTGACGGTGATGCCTCCGGAATAGAGCAGATCTGGTATGAAAACGGCAAACTGAAAATGCAGCAGACCTGGGAAAAGAATGTTTTAAACGGCCCTTATACAACATACTTCAAAAACGGTAACAAAGAAGAAGAAGGAAACTATAAAGATGGTGCCTATGAGGGAATGAGAAGGATGTACAACGAGAAAGGCCGGAAACTGTCAGAAGCAAAATTTGAAAAAGGAGTGCTTGTAGACGGCACTGCCTACTGAGCATACTACATAGATTTCTGCATTGAAAAACGCCCGTTATCTTAACGGGCGTTTTTGTTATCAGAACTAACTGTTTACGTTTATTGTCAAACATCCTGATGCTTTCCCGGTGTGTTTTCGGGGGCGGAATCGACAGATAATAAAAATGACCTTTGGCGTGGTAGCCTTATAAGCGAACCCCACCGTATTTATCTGAAATCAAAGTCTCTTTCGAAATAATATTTTGCACCAAATCCCAGCGATACTCATCAAAATTACCAATTATCAAGAGCTGGTTTCCCCTTTGCATCAGAAGCTCAGCCCCCTTACCGCAGCCGGGGTTGCAAGGGAAAGAGGATTGCAAAGGGGAAAAACTGCGGCAGGGGGCGGCCGTTTCCGCCGGGTTTAGTGCCGCTTCCTGGTGGTGGGACTATCAAATAATCCGCTGTCTTCAGCGGTTACCATATTAACTGGCTTTGTCCGGTGGACAGAAACCCATTTGATTCTTTTTTGTTGGGGGGACTGGCGGTGTAAGAATGGACTGAATGGCTTTGATAGCAATTTGGATATCACGTTCATTTTTGCTCATCCTGCGTTCGAGTCCTTCAATGGCATACCGCAGGGCTTCATTCTCGGCCAGAATTGACCGGAGCCTTACAAATGCCCTCATAATCCGGATGCTGATATCAACGGCAACCGGAGAATTGAGAACTGCCGAGAGCATGGATACGCCCTGCTCCGTGAAAGCATACGGCAGGTATTTGGCATGCTGACCACGTTTTAACCTAAAAGTCGCAGATGGGGAGAGCAAAAAATCGTAAGATGTTGGGATGATAAGGCTTGAAGGCGGCGCAGGTCTTATCGACAAGGTGATAAGATCAAGACGCCTGAAAGCCTTAGC
>Ga0123335_1002984_pt1 | contig 24319 bp, 19 predicted proteins | sample BiotimSIPDNA_2_FD_89707 | JGI IMG/M metagenome (GOLD analysis project Ga0123335, IMG submission 89707) | Anaerobic biogas reactor microbial communites from Washington, USA - Biogas_R2 time_0 SIP DNA | ecosystem: Engineered > Bioreactor > Anaerobic > Unclassified | place: Washington, USA...
CTGCCCGTTGTCATCATAACGCCGCAAGAGCGGGCTGGGAGTCACTTTATGAATCAGGTGGTCGCCGGTTACGGCCCAGCGTTGCCCGGCGTGGACAAAAACCGTGTCCGTCGGGGAATGCCCTGGCCTGAAATGAACTTCGAAAGGCCCAATCGTTGAACCATCTTGCACGACCTCATCAATTTGCGGCGGTTCGTAGAGCCAGTGATACTTCATGCGCTCTTCCACCAGGGCGTCAACGTTGGACACAGGCGCCCCTAATTCCAAGAGAACTTTTCGTATCTGTTGCTGGATTTGCCGGGCATTGAACAAGAACGGCAATTGTGCCGGAACAGACTCATGGGCGAACACGCGCGCGCCAGAGGACGCTTTTATCCGTCCCACCAACCCGACGTGGTCCAAATGATGATGGGTAAGAACCACGTTTTCGATGTCGGCAAGGTTGACGCCCAGCCGGGTCAATCCGTCGCATAAGGCCTGAAACGCCTCCTCCGTATTGGTGCCGGCGTCGAACAGGATTGCGGGGGGGCCTGGATAAAAATAAACATTGGCCGGGCCGACGGGGAACACCGTAGGTGTCGGGATAGGATGCAGCCGGATCACGTCCCAGGGTGGTTCTTGTATCATCGCATCAGCGCACTTATATCTTCATAAATCATGATCGGTTCGGTCGGTGCGGTAATGAACGCGAAATAACTGTCGATGATTTCAGGGCCTATGAACATAAAAATCAACGCCCCGACCGCAAGCCACGGGCCGAAGGGCAAATAATGCCCCTCGAGTGTAATTTCATCACTCGACTCACCCTGTGGTGCGTCCGGTTCAGGCTGATCCTCTTTGTCCACGGGTCCGCGAAAGCGAAAATAAAGAATCAAACAAAGGCCTGCTACACTTCCAAGCATGGATGCGATAACCAGGGTGCCCAAGGCGCCTTTCCACCCGAGAAAAGCGCCGATCATGGCCAGTAGCTTTACATCCCCGAAACCCATACCCGGCTTCTTGAGAACCAGCACCGTGATTCTGTCCAGGGCGAAGAGGATACCGCCGCCCAGGGCCGCACCTAACAAAGAATCATAAATATCGGTGACGCGTAAGCCGGAAGACGCCTGCCAATACATGCCCGCCAAAGACAAAGCAATACCGGCGGGAATCCCGGGAATACTGATTTCATCCGGAATGGTCCAATCGTTCAGATCCTGGAAGGTGACAATAACCATGGCCGCGCTGAACAGCATGTAGACCGGCGTGGCGGGCGTCAATCCGAAAGCCCAGAAAACCAGGGCGAACAGTACACCCGTCAGGCCTTCCACCAGGGGATATTGCGCGCTGATCGGCGTTTGACAATGGCGGCATTTGGCGCCCAGCACAAGCCAGCTGACCATGGGAATGTTGTCATACCACGCGATGCCGTTCAGGCATTTGGGGCAACGGGAACGGGGTTGCACCACCGATTCGCCCGCCGGCCAGCGACAAATGCATACATTACAAAAACTACCTACTACAGCGCCCAGTATGAACGCTCCTATCATAAAAATGCCCTGCAGTGGCGCCGTTATTTCCGTGAGTACCATAGATGTTCCTTTAATAATTCCCTTTGAAGGCACAGTATACGGATTTGAACGCACATGCCGCAACAGAATCAAAAAGAAGAGAAGCCGCTTCGTCTGTTCAGGATATTCTTCAGGCGCATAGTCCCGTTTTGACATCTGTCAACCGTACACAGCCACGAGGAGCAAACACATCAATCCCGCAACTTGAAGCGAACTTCGTATCAAATAGTCTTCAAGGATATGGTGAAGCCCGGCAATAGCTGTAGTCTGTCGAGGCACCATATCTTCTGGGCAGGCGATAGTTATTTTTCCAGAGGCGGGCCCGCGAAAACAAAACTAAACAGAAACCCGAACAGTTGTCGCCACACTTCCGAGATGTGAGACGGGAAGGCGCCTTGACTCAGATAGGTATCTTCCTCGTAAAGACGCCCCACAATCACGGAACTCAGCAGAAAAAACGGTCGGAAATAGACCCCCATAGCCGCAATCCTTTTGCCACCAGTGTAAGTAATTGCCGTCGCCGTTATGGCTCCTAAGATGTTCATTGTCACTTCCACTATCGCGTAATGCCCTTTCCATGGTTATTAATTTTGGTAACAAGAGATTTTCCCTTCCCCAATCGAACTGTTTTGCGCTTCTTGACTCATGGTAGGGCGTAAGAAGAACGAATAGAGAGTGCTCCAGTACTGTTGCGGGACCTCCTGAACATCTGCCGTTGGCGTCTTGCCGGGATTGGCCCCCCTTGATGGCTTCTCAGATACGCGTGTATCCGAAACAGGCACGTTTAAAGGCATAAAACGCGATTCATGACAAGAAAAGGCCTGTGGTCGCCCCTTCTGTCCGAGTCTTCAGTTCCAGTGGCTTCCAAGAATGAAATATGTGGGTCAATTCGCCGCGCTAAATATGCTATGCTAACGCAACGTTTTAGAGAAGTTTCCGTTCCCTTTCAAGGTAGTATCGATGAAAAACAACCGAAATATATCGTCCTGGAGTCCGACATCCTGGCGCAACTATAAGGCGGCGCAACAACCGGAATACGAAGACAAGGCCCAGGTGCTTGCCTGTCTGGAAACACTTCGCGGCAAACCGCCCATTACCACACGCGGCGAGGTGGACAGGTTGCGCATGGAACTGGCCGATGCGGCTGAGGGCCGGCGTTTTGTCCTGCACGGCGGCGATTGCGCGGAATGCTTCGCGGACTGTCGCGCTGATGTGTTGATGAGCACCCTGCAAGTGCTCCTACAGATGAGCATGGTCCTTACCTATGCGACACGAAAGCCGGTCACCCGCATCGGGCGCATTGCGGGGCAATACGCCAAGCCCCGCAGCCAGGCGTATGAGGTAGTCGACGGGGTGAATCTGCCCGTGTACCGGGGCGACCTTATCAACAGGCATGACGCGACGGCGGAGGCCAGAAAGGCGGATCCGTCCCGCATGATGTCGGGGTATCATCACGCGACGGCCAGCCTCAACTACATCCGGGCCTTGATTGAAGGGGGCTATGCCGACCTGCATCATCCCAAACGCTGGGATCTCGCCTTTATTAAGAAAAGCAAAAACAGGGTTGCCTACAAAAAAATCGTGGATGCGATAACTGACGCCATACAGTTCATGGATACCATCGGTGCGGTGGATTCATCGGAACGCCTGCGCCGCATTTCCTTTTACACCTCCCATGAGGCGCTGTTGCTCCCCTATGAAGAGGCAATGACCCGCCGGGAAACCGGCGGGGAGTATTACAACCTGGGCGCCCACTACCTTTGGCTCGGATACCGTACCAGCGATATCAACGGGGCGCACGTCGAGTACCTCCGCGGTCTTCGAAATCCCCTGGGTGTCAAGGTCGGCCCCGGGCACAGCCCCGAAGCAATAGTGCGTCTCATACGATCGTTTGACCCGGATGGCATTCCCGGACGTGTCACCTTGATCACCAGGTTCGGCGCGTCAAATATCGGGCGGATGCTGCCGCCCGTCATCAAGGCGGTTCAAAAAGCGGAAGTTCCGGTGTTGTGGTCCTGTGATCCGATGCATGGGAATACGGAAGTTTTGGCCGACGGTCGAAAAACCCGCCGGTTGAAGAATATCTTTTCGGAACTGGAACAGTGTTTTCATATTCACGGCGCTATGGGGTCCAGCCTGGGCGGCGTGCACTTTGAACAGACGGGCGGGGCGGTCACGGAATGTATCGGCGGGTCTCTTAAGAGTGCCCGTCAGTTGGAGCATTACGAAACGGTTTGCGACCCGCGTCTGAACGGCGCGCAAGCGTTGGAGATGGCGTTTCTAATTGCCAGGATGTTGCGATGATATGAAAACTGCTTCTACAACGAGTATCTGGAACGGCATGCTTCCCGGTGTGGAACAGAGATTTGCGCATGTCAGATAGTTTCCCTATACCTTTTGAGTGGAAGTATTGCGGCACCTGCGGCGCGACCTTGGAGTGCCTTTCCGATGGTGAAAAGCTGCGGCCTTATTGCCGCTCCTGCCGGCGCCACTACTATGACAATCCGGTGCCGGCATGTTGTGTGTTTATTCGGGACACCGAAGGACGCCTGCTTTTCGGCAAAAGGGCGGTGGAACCGTGTCTCGGCGCCTGGGCGCTTCCCGGCGGCTTTATGGAAATCAACGAAAGCGGGGAAGACTGTGCCCTGCGCGAGATGGCGGAGGAGACTGGATTGAGCGGTGTGCGCGCGCGTCTGCTTGGCGTCAGCACTTCCAGGAACAGGAACAACAACGGCGTCCTGGTGTTGGGATATCTGGTGGAGGAGTGGCGGGGCTGTTTAACGCCCGATTCGGATGTAAGCGATCTTCGTTTCTTTTTACGGGAAGAGCGGCCTCCGGTTCCTTTTGAAGCGCACCGTGAACTGCTTTCCCTGTATGATTCCCTGTTTCCATGAATGACAAGCAACTTAACAAATTGGGATTCGCTGACCGGGCCGCGAAAGAAGCCGCCCGTCGTTGTGTCAAACACGGCGAGGCACGGGGAATGTCCAGCCTGCAAATCAGAAAAGCCCTTGGCGGGGTGGCGCGAAATCCCGGGAGATACCGGGATGATCCTGTATTTGCCCCTTTGGCGGAGGCGCTGACACGCGCGCCCAAGCCGGGGGGGGTCCGTCGGCGAGAAGGCGCACTGCCGGGTGGGGCGCCTTTCCGTCAGTGGGGCCGGAATCTGGATCCCAAAGCAGTGCTCCAGATGGAGCAGGCCTGTTCTCTGCCGGTTGCCGTGCGCGGCGCGCTTATGCCCGATGCCCACGTCGGGTATGGTCTGCCCATCGGCGGGGTGCTCGCAGCGGAAAACGCGGTCATTCCCTATGCCGTGGGTGTTGATATCGCCTGTCGTATGAAACTTTCCGTATTGGACATGGCCCCATCGGCTTTGGAGGATGAACGTGCCGAGGGGCTGCGGCGCGCTATTGAAACGGAAACACGTTTCGGTATAGGCGCCTCTTTTATGCGCCAGCGCAATCATCCCGTCATGGACGAAGACTGGTCCGTGTCCCCTGTTACCCGGCAGATGAAAGACAAGGCATGGGCGCAGCTGGGTACCAGCGGCAGTGGCAATCATTTTGTGGAATTCGGGGAACTTCATCTGGGAAAGGCCGTACTGGGGCTGGAAGCAGGGATCTATCTTGCGCTGCTTAGCCACAGTGGAAGCCGGGGTGTCGGGGCGGAGGTCTGTCGTCATTACAGCAAGACCGCCCGCTCCTTGTGCAAGGGCCTGGCCCCGGAATTGCAGCACCTCGCCTGGATGCCCATGGAAACGGGGGAGGCTCTCGAATATTGGGCTGCGATGGAATTGATGGGCATGTATGCCGCGGCAAATCATGAACTGATTCACCGTCACATTGCGGAGCATTTGGGGGTTCCGGTTCTTGCGGAAGTGGAGAATCATCACAATTTCGCGTGGAAAGAACAGCATGACGGACGAACGGTGATTGTGCACCGAAAGGGTGCCACCCCGGCGGCGAAAGGGGTGTTGGGCATTATTCCCGGATCCATGGCCAGCCGGGCCTATCTGGTTCGCGGACTGGGCAACCCGGATAGCCTGGAGAGCGTGTCCCACGGCGCGGGACGGGTTATCAGCAGAACCCAGGCCAAAAAAATCCTGTCCTGGTCTGAAGCCCTGAAAATACTTCAGGAAAACAAGGTGAAACTATTGTCCGGCGGTTTGGATGAGGTGCCCGCTGTCTACAAGGACATCGAAACCGTCATGGATTGCCAACGCGACTTGGCGGAAAGCTTGGGATATTTCAGGCCCCGCCTGGTAAAAATGGCGCCGGCGGGGGAAAGACCTGAAGACTGATTCCGTAGGGCGGCCTTGTGATTTCAAGGCTTCATTTTTTACCTGTGAGCGTGCACTTCAACCGGCCCACATTCCCCGGGGGGAAACTATGCTTCTCCATATGGAGTCTTACTGGTGTAACACCATTGCCTTTCATTTTGTGCGCGGGTAACAAGGTCTGGAGATGAAGCATGTCCTTAAAAAACAATGCTGTACAGAGTTCCCTCCAATTCGCGGGGTGGGTGTGTTTCCTTATTGTGACGCTGTCCGGCTGTCAGCCGCCAAAACAGGACTATGCGTCCTTTCTGCCCGCCCCGGGAAAATACGATGTCCGTATCCTCAGGGATACATGGGGGGTGCCGCACATCTACGGGAAATCGGACGCCGACGCGGCTTATGGACTGGCCTACGCTTATTGTGAAGACGACTGGACGAATATGGAAGACGCCATCCTGACGGCACGTGGTGAATTGGCCTCCAAAGGGGGCAGGGAGTGGGTCAAGTTCGACTATATCACCAACTGGTTCAAAGTTGGTGCGTTTGCCCGGGAACGATATGACACCCAACTAAGCCCGGAGCTGCGCGCCGTTGCGGAGGCCTATGCGGAAGGGATCACCCATTTTGCCGCGCTGCATCCGGACAAGATGCCCTTCCTGCGCCTGCCGGTTACCGGCAGGGACGTGATCGCGGGGGTCATGCTCAAAGCCCCGTTTTTTTATGAACTGCAACGGACGCTCGCCGCCATGATGGAGAAGTCCGGTGTTAAGATCAGCAAGGAGGGCATGGTCGTATTTGAGGCCATGCGAAACAACCCCTTCAGCCGCGATCTCCCGATAGGCTCCAATTCGTGGGCGGTGGGACCGGCACGCAGCGAGGACGGCGCAACGCGCCTTGCCGTCAATTCACATATGCCGTGGGACGGCCAGCTTACCTGGTATGAGGCCCATGTGCACAGCGAAGAAGGCTGGGATATCATCGGGGCGACCTTTCCGGGCGGGCCTTTGATCTTTAAAGGGCACAATGCCAACATGGGCTGGTGCCATACCATAAACCGGCCCGGCCTGGCTGACATCTATGAACTGAAACTGAATCCCGATGATCCCAACCAGTATGAATATGACGGCGAGTGGCGGACGCTGGAACGGGGAGAAGCCAAAATGCGGGTCCGCCTGTGGGGAAATCTTGTTGTTCCCGTAAGTCGCGAACTTTTATGGTCCGTGCATGGTCCGGTCATGCGCCAGGGCGACAAGGCATTCGCTTTGCGCTTTGTCGGGTATGGCGAAGTCAATGTGCTGGAACAATGGCGGATGATGAACAAGGCCCAGAACCTGAATGATTTTATGGCCGCCATGAACATGCGTACCATGCTTTCCTTCAATACTCTGTATGCCGACCGGGAAGGCAATATCTTTTATGCCTACGCCGCCAAATTTCCCAAACGTTCCCCGGAATTCGACTGGACCAGGGCGCTTCCGGGCAATACTTCAAAGGCCGTGTGGACCGAGTTTCATCCGTTTTCGGATGTGCCGCAGGTGCTGAATCCGCCTTCAGCTTTTCTACAAACCTGCAACAGCGCCCCTTTCCGGGCCACGGTTGGGGAGGGCAACCCTTCACCCGACCAGTTCAGTCCGTCCATGAGGATTGAAACACAGTATACCAACCGGTCCCTGCGCGCGCTGGCCCTTTACGGCGGTGACGAGTCCATTTCGAGGGAGGAGTTTTACGCGTATAAATACGACAAGACCTATGGCCCGGAATCGAGGGTCGGACGATGGTTGCGGGAAGTGCTGCAGTCGGAAAGGCCAGAAGATCCGGACCTGCGCGCAGCCCTGGAAATTCTGAAGGGCTGGGACCGTGTCTGTAACCGTGATAGCGCCGGCGCCACGCTGGCCATGCTGGCCATGGAACTGCCGCCTGTCGCCGGAGCGCCTGAAGCGCACCCGGAACCGATGAGGCGACTTCACGGCGCGGTGAAATACCTGCTGGAAAAACATCATCGGATCGACGTGCCCTGGGAAGACATGCTGAGGCTCAGGCGCGGGAATCTTGACCTGGGACTTGGCGGATGCCCGGACTGCCTGCGTGCCATTGACATCAAACTGCAGGATGACGGCCGTTTTATCGCCATTAATGGCGACTGCTTTTTTCAGATGGTCGAATGGGCGGCGGACGGAACCCTGCGTTCGGAAAGCATACATCAATACGGCGCCGCGGCCTCAGACAGAGAATCGCCCCACTATGCCGACCAGGCGCCCCTGTTCGCCTCAGAACAAATGCGGCCTACCTTGTATTACGAAAAGGACATCCGTGCGAATCTGGCCCTGGAATATCGGCCGGGCGAGTTCGTGGAGCCGTGGTATAGGGTTGAAAAACAGGTTCAAGCGGGCAGTCCATCGATGTAGGTCACGCGGCTGGCTCAGAAATCGTGCTCCCGGAGATTCACAGGATGTGATATGATGTAACGCAGGCAGAAATTCCCGCCGGCTCTTTCCCGGCGGATGGAGATAGGGTATGAATGGTTTGCTGAAATCCGGTGAACGCCTCACCCTGACGTTTGGAGGAAAGACCAGGCTCCATTCGCGGTTGAAGGAAGCATGTCGGGATGGGGCCCTGCTGGTCTCTTATGGCGGTCAGGATCCTTTGGAACGGGGTGCCGAGGTGTGGGTGCAGTCCCAGGACGTTGTGCCGAGGAAGAATTATTTCATGCAGATAAAGGCCGAGCCGGGCCCGGGCCATCCGTACCTGATGCTCCACCGGAACCCCGGGGCACAATACAACATGCGCAGGCGTGGGTGGCGCGTGCCTTTTACGGCGCCCACGGCGATCAGGAGCGAAAAGGACCGGCATTTCCGAGGTGCCACTTTTTATGATATAAGCCTGGTGTCCGCGCGTTTGGCCGCGGAATGTCAGTTGCCGCCGGAAACAAGGGTTGTGCTTCGGATGCAATTGCCGGGTTTCCCGGAACACCAAGTGGGAGGCAGGGTCATCCGCACCTCAAAAACCCCGGTCAGCACAGATTTTTATGGCCAGGATCTCTATGGAATGGTTGTCCTCTTTCAGGGCATGAGTACCCTCGCCACCAAGCATCTGACTTTTTTCCTTTGGAAGCATATACGCGAAGTATACGCGCAACAGATGCGGATGCTGTACGATATGGGCCATCGCAAGCAGGCAGGGGACTGAGCCCCGGCGCATGCGGGCGGGATGCCTTCTAACGGTACAAGTCGTTCAGGTATTCTTTCAACAGTTCTTCCGCGATTGGGTAAGGCAGGCATTCCAGGACGGTGTTGATCATGACCATGGAATCCGGGAGTCCCTCCCCGGACACGCCGCCCATGGCGAGAATGGTTTCGCGGGCATGTTCAGGGTCCGCCGCGATTAACTGGCTTATTTGTTCACGGACGGTTTCCACATCGATATGGCTGTCGCTCTTCTTGACGAGGGACACGGCCTCGCGGAGATCCGCCAGCAGGGCTTCCGTGAAGCCCACCGAACTGTGGTTTACGGTCAGGTGCAGATTGTAGGGCGAATAGGGGGTTGAAAACTGGGGTTGCACATACCATCCGCGCCGGCCCATTTCCTCGGCCACCTGAAACAGGTTGACCGAATCCGAGGCGAAGGAGAACAGGCACATGTCAGGCTTGCCCAGCACGCGCAGGCCTTCAATAGCGTTGACGCCTGCCACCAGTTTCTCTGTGGCGGCTTGTGTTTCCTCCACGATCTTCCGGTAACCGTCACGCCCCAGTTTGTTCAGCGTTGCCCAGGAACCCGCCATGGGGCCCGCCGTCTTGCTGCTGAGTATGGTGGGATTTATCAGTGCGTACGAAGTGGTCTGCAGGCAGGCAAAAAACTGATGCTTGCGGAATTCCTTGTTGCGGTACATGATGACGGACGCGTTCTTGGGCGCGTAGCCGAATTTGTGCATGTCCGTGGAGATGCTGGTGACGCCCGGCACACTGAAATCAAAGTCGGGAAGCGGGTAGCCCATTTCACGCATCAGGGAAAGGTGGATGCCCCCGACGCATGCGTCGACATGGCACCACAGCCCGTGTTCCGCGGCAAGGGAGGCAATGTCCCGGACGGGATCGATAACCCCTTGGGCATAGCCCGGGGCGGATGCCACCAATACCAGCGTGTTCGGAGTTATGGCTGCGCGCATGGCCTCCACATCGGCGAGGAAGGTGGTCTTATCGTAACCGACGACCACCGGCTTGATGTCAAAATAAGCGCAGGCCTTGTGAAAGGCGGGATGAGCCGTAAGCGGCAGGATCATTTCTGGCGACTTGATTTCCGGGCGTGTGGCCCGTGCCCAGTCCCGCGCCGTTTTGATGGCCAGCAGAATGCTTTCCGTGCCGCCGGAGGTCATGTTGCCCACCACATCCGCATCGCCCCGAAGCAGGTTGATAATCATGCGCACCACTTCCCGTTCCAGGCGCATCACGCTCGGAAAAGTGGTGAAATCAAGGCCGCTTTCGCACAAGTACATCATATAGGCGTCCCGTGCGGTGTCGAGTACCTCTTTACCCGGGTCATATACGTAGGCCATGATCCGGCCGGAATGCCAAGGCAGATCCCCCGTTTTATAGGACTCCAACTGGGCCATTATTTCAGATTTGCTGCGACCATGTTCCGGAATCTGCATGACTGTTCCTTTCCTCGTTTTCACCTTGCTTTAAAACAAGATCACTACTCCTGACCTATATACCGGGTTTAAATCGTAAGTCCTTTCCCCAAGGGGCGGAAGGTGTCAGCGAATCATGTAATACTTTTGTGCGAGATCGGTTACGGCTTGTACCTGCGCGTCAACCCAGGAAGTATCCCTGCCGAGTTCGGCGGCCATGAGTGAAGCGACTTTCGGCGCCATTTCAACGGCTGCATGGGCGTTCAGAAACAGGGCGCGGGAACGTCTGCCCAGAAAGTCCTCAACGGTGCGCGCAGCTTCTTCGCGCACCGCCCAGACCACCTCGCCCGCCTGCACATCCAGTTCGGGATGCAGCAAGGCTCCCCATTCCGCATTTTGGGCGCACAGGGCGGCGACCCGGTTCGCGTCGGAGCCGTAGACCGCGAGGTTGCTGCTCGGGTTGTCCTCCCTGGTATATCCATGAATGTGAAGTTCCCGGGTAATGCACGGTACCGGCTCCAGTTCCGCCACCACGGCCGCCTGGTCCACGGTGTCCTCTGCCATCTTGCGGTAGGTGGTCCATTTCCCGCCTGTTATCGTTACCAGCCCCGAGCCTGAAATGTGCAGCGTGTGGTCCCGGGACAAGGAGGCGGTTTTACTTTCTCCCTGGACAGCGACGAGAGGCCGGATACCTGTGAAAACGCTCAGCACGTCGCTTTCCGTGGGATCCTTGGTCAGGTAGCGCGCCGTGTGTGTCAACAGAAATTCTATCTCTTCCGGGAGAGCGCGCGGTTCCAGTTCCACCTGTTGAATGGGTGTGTCGGTAGTTCCCACCAGCGTGTGGTTTCTCCAGGGAATGGCGAAAAGCACGCGCCCGTCATCGGTATGCGGCACCAGGACCGCCGTGTCGCCGGGGAGGAAAGAACGATCCAGCGTAATGTGGATGCCCTGGCTCGGGCTGATAATGGAAGGTGTTTCAGGGGAATCCATGCGCCGTATGGTATCAGTGAAAACCCCTGCGGCGCTTATCACGACACGGCCTTGAATCCGGTGTTCGCGCCCGGTTTCGCGGTCAACCGCGGTAACGCCGCCAATCACATCATCTTTTTTGATGAGGCCGGTCACTTCGACATAGTTCAACAGGACCGCACCCCGTTCCTCAGCGGTCTGCGCCAAATTGATTAAAAGCCTGGTATCGTCAAACTGGCCGTCATAATAAATCACCCCGCCGCGGAGCCCCTTGGTCTCAATGGTCGGTATGCGTTCCAGGGTCTTTTCACAGGACAGGTTGCGGGAGGGCCCGAAACCGTGCTTGCCGGCAAGAAAATCGTATACCCGCATCCCGATTCCGTAAAAAGGCGCTTCCCACCACGTATAATTCGGCACGATAAACGCCAGATCGTGAACGAGGTGCGGGGCGTTCTGGCGCATAAGCCCACGTTCCTTGAGCGCGTCGAGTACGAGCGAAATATTACCCTGCTGCAGGTAACGCACCCCGCCATGGACCAGTTTGGTGCTTCGGCTTGAGGTGCCCTTGCCGAAGTCGTGCGCTTCCAGCAGCAGTGTACGATAACCGCGCGCCGCCGCGTCCACGGCTACGCCCACGCCTGTGGCGCCGCCGCCGATGATAATAAAGTCCCAAACCGTGCTTTGGTCTTCGAGGGCCGCGATCATGGAATCTCGTTTAAGCATTTGATAATCTCCCTGATACTTTCCTGTGCGTGCGTGTTTTGAGTTCGGTATTTTTTAATGACAAGTTTATTGTTCTTTCAGCCGCTCGGCAATCGCTAAAGCGGCGGTGATTCCGGATACTGTCGCGCCTTCAATGCGTCCTCCCGCGAAAGCATCGCCGGCGAAAAAAAGCGGCGCCCTGCCATCCACAACATAATGAGAATCCAGGCGCGTGCTGGAGGGGGTTCCATGGCTCCAGAAATGGGTCTGATACCTGCGAATCGGGCTATTGAGAAAGGCTGCCGCAGCCTTGGCCAGCAATTCACCGGTGGTTTCGATCGGTTTCTCCTGGTTGGCCTCGCAGAATTCTTGCGTCCCATGGATTGTAACTGCTGGTGCCTGTGGGGAAATGCCTTTCATCTGGTTGTCAGTAATCCAGGCGATCGGTCCGTCGTCAATGCGAATGGCTCCGGGGCTTGGCAGGCCGCTGGGACCGTCAAGCAATGCTGTTACGGAGAATATAGGCGTATACAAGATGCCTGCCAGGGTATGTATTAGCGCACCCATACGCCAGGTGTTCTCATCGCTGATCAAGCGTAGTGAAAGCGGCAGGGGAGGGGTGAGCAGCGCCATGTCGGCTTTTATAGACTCGCGTGTTTCAGTTTCAATAAGCCAGCAGGCCCGGTCTTCACGAATAATCTTGACGCGGATATCTTTACGAATGTTAAGGTCCTTTGCCATTGCCTCGGCAAGTCCCTGCATTCCCGTGGTGCCGCAGTAACGCGGATGACTTTGGAGCTCACTGACGCCCGAAGTGTTCGGAAAAGCCCGGGTCCACTCGCGTGCGGCGCCGCATCCCAGCCAGTAATCGGCAATATCGCGGAATTCCGGGCGTCGAACGGTGAAATACTGGGCGCCGACATCATAAACGCCCTCCGGGGTTTCCAGGGTTTTCAGGCGGCCTCCCACGTCTGACGCCTCTTCCAGAACCAGGGCTTCGATCCCTGATTGAAGCAGTGTGCGGGCTGCGGCCAAACCAGCGATACCCGCCCCGATAATAACGACTTGGTGCGACTTTTTCCTGTCACCACTATGTCTATTAATACTGGTCATGAATGAATCTGTTAAAACAAATTATGTAGTGTTTGGCGCTTGTACCGCCCCCGTCCCAAAGACTCCAAACGGTTGGATGAAGTCCGACTTCCAACGATACTTTCGCGCGAACCGGATGCCGTCATCATATACGATTTGCGCACCCGTATTCATTATTTTTAGGAAACCGGCCTATGCACTTATGATAGAGGAAAGTTCTTACGTCATCCTCAAATACTGTTTTCCCCATTTAAATGGTTGATGCGGTAAGTCAGGTGCCACACAGAACAGGTGGTTTGCGGATTTCGGCCGGTTTTTGTGGTCTGGGGGAAAATTTACGGTGCTGTCTCTTCCAGGTGGATTTTGTGGGCATCGTGCAAAATTTTGTAAAGAACAGGATCTGAGGTGGTATGGTTGCCGAAGAGGTGGTGCCAGTCATTTCTGGGCATTTCAGCAATAAACAATGTTGCTTTACGCTGGTTGCGGGCAATGATTATTTCGCGGAACAGCGCGCGTTCTTCCTCGTTGAAGAGTTCATCTTTCCAATCATCAAAAATGAGGAGGTCGCTCTTTTCAATGGTCCGCAGCATTTGGATGTCTGTTCCTGTTTTTTGAGCGTTCCTAAGTTCAGTAAGCAGGTTTGGCATGCGATGGTACTGCACCACCAGCCCCTTTTTTGAAACCTTGTGCCCCAGTGAACAGGCCAGGCGTGTTTTCCCGGCATGAGCCGGGCCGGTAATAATAAAATGCTGGTGTTCCCATATCCAACTGCAGTCAATGAAACGGCGCATTTGGACGGGGTCCATGCTGCAGGAAAGTTGCGAATGAACATTTTCCAGCGTTTCTTTTACGCGAAGCCGTTCCCGCAGCTTTTGCGCTTTCCCGGAGGCTTCCGTATGTGCCGGGTCTAACACCAGCACAAGTTCCATGTAGCGCAAGGCATTGACATAATCCCGCTGTCGGATATAACGAACCCCGATGTTATATTTTGTTGAAATCAATTTGTGCTTGGCCTGGTAATTTGAAGCGCATTGTTCCAGGGCGTTACGGTAATGCGTCTCTGCCTGAAGATAATCATGCCGGGAAAAATAAAAGTCCCCCAGGCATTCTTCCTGGGTTTGTCCTTCTCTAAAATGTTTTTGGGTGAAGGCGGTGAATTCCTGCTGCTGCCTTTTCCGGTAGGCGTCGAGACTTAACAATGCCTTGACCGCCGAACGTTCCACCAGAATCAAAATATTGTTGGAGCCTGAATCTTCGGGGCGCAGGAGGATATGAGACACCTTTTCCCACTGCGGTTCCATGGGACGGCCTACAATGATTTCACCGTCTTTGAATTCAACGGCGATGGGGGGGAATGGCGGCAAGTCGACCACACGGTTGGCTACATTGCTTAGTTGGCCCTCAAAATGCTTGACAATAAACAACGCTTTCAGGTCTTCAAATGGAACCAGAATCCGTTGGTTCAAGGGGGTGCCTTGCTTATCATGAAGAAAGACCTCAAAGGAAATGGCTTCCGTGTCCAAGGCATTGCATAAGCCGTACATAAGTTTTCCGCGTTTGGTCTGAACTACCACTTTCAGCCATCCGCGTTGCCCCGAGAGGTTCGCCAGAATGTCGGACGATTTTTCCGGACTATGTCTTGGATACGGATAGGACATAATCAACACCTCAGAAAATAACGTCACTTCAAAGTATCTATTACTTTTATTATATTGTTAGAAACAAATAATGTCAAGAAATATTTTTACTATGATTCGTTTGATGGCTGGGATAGAAAGGGTTACCGGCAGTTTTTGAAAAAAAATAGCGGAGAGAGGGAAACCGATAGGGGTGGCTGTTATTGGATAGGTGTTTTGCTGAACCCAATACTTTGCACCCAGGTGACCGGGGTTTCTGAGATGTCCATGCTGTAATGGATGCCGAAGTTTTCCAGCAGGGAGCCTTCTGCAAGTTGAAGTTCAACCAATGCTTTTTCGAAAGCGATGCGGGCATGGAGCTCCTGGGCTTGGGCGGCAGTCAGATCTTCTTGTACGCGAAGGACCTGGTAACTGGTCGTTATGCCGATGCGCAGGCGGCGTTCCTCGGCATTGACATTGGCTTCCTGGAGACGCGAGGCCTGGCGGGTGCTTTCCACGAGCGCCTGGTTGGATAATACACTCCTCGCGGCATAATGGACACGCATCATCATTGCCATTCGTGCCTGCTTTCGGCGTTCCTCCGCTTGGCGTTTGTTGATGCGCGCCCGCTGATGCGCGCCACGTGCGGCACGGTTTCCCAAGACCACGGAGGCTTGAAAACCAACGCTGAAGGCCTCATCCTGGCCCTCAAGGATGCCTGTCAGGGTGCGTCCCATTTCCGAACTGCGACCGCCGCGAGCGTAGGATCCGACCAGGTCGAACTGGGGCAGCATATCGTTTCTGGCTTTTTCCTCTTCCATCAGGGCGTTGGCAATTTCCAGGTCGGACATTTCATTCTCCGGGCGCAATTCCAAAGCGCGCTGTACACTGAGGTCCAGGCTTTCATCATAATTGCCTGTGTCAAACACTGTGGCTGCGTTGGGATTGGGCCGGTCTACGGGCAGTATGGTGATTTTTGAGAAACGTCCATTTTCTTCAAGATTCAAAAGGAGTTTGAGCATGTCGCCGGCATCCGAAATGCGGGCGTAGGCCTGGATGAGTTCCGACTGGCGCATGGCGACGCCCGCCTTGGCCTGAAGGACGTCGATATCGGCTGCGGTGCCGATGTCGCGGCGTGTTTCGCTGATTTTCATCAGGCGTTCCGCGTTACGCAGCGCTTCTTCCTGCACCCGCGCGTTTTCCGTGGCGGCGACGAGATCCCAATAGGCCTTGATGGTATCCGCGGTCTTGTTCATTACGGTCAGACGCGCCTGGGCCTCGGAGATCTTCCGCAAATTCTGACCCGCACGGATGCGCACACGGTTAATTTCCCTGCCGAAACCCCGAAGCAGCGGCTGGGTGAGGGTAAGACCCAGGGTCGCACTGTATTCCGCCTGGTAATTACCGAAGGTGCCTTTTTCGTAGTTGGAGGATAACTGCACCGCATACTGGGTGCCGTAATGCAGTTTTCCGGCCAGGGAACTTTCGGACAGAATGCTGGTCGAATCAACGACGGAGTATCCGAAAGAACCCAGGAAGTTTACAAAACTGCGCACGGTCTGGTCGAGTGAGGAGGTGGTATCGCTGTAGCTCAGTTTCTGCTGCAAGATGGGATCGAATTCCCCCCCGGCGGCATAGGTTTCAGCCTCGGCTTTTGCCGGGTCAAACTGCGCGATGATAATATCCGGGTTATTTTTTATGGCGACCTGAATGGCTTCATTCAGGGTCAGGCGCATCACATCGGTTTCCACGGGGCGATCCAGGGCGGAACGAAGGGCGCTCAAGTCGATCAGATCTTCCGAAATCACGTCCTTCAAGTTCGTCTGGTAGGGCGCCGGCGCTTCAACGGGGATTTCCGTGGTGGTGTCCGTCAAGGTTTCGGCTGGGGCTTCCAGGGGGAGATCTTCTTGGGAAGCGCCGGGAGGCGCCGTACCGTCCTCGCCGACGGCGATTGTTTCGGCTTCCTCTTCCGCAATTGGCGCGGACACGGCGGTTGTTTCCGCAAAAACCGATAGAGACACTACAAGCGCTGCAAGCAGCCCGATACACCACCCTGAAGTTCTCATGTCGTGATCCTGCCCTGTATTAAATGTAGGTTTCCGGTCGGGATGCGGGGGCGTCGGCGCCGCGGGGCACACACGTTCAGGGTGTTTCGCCTCGCAGATTGTTGAGGTCTATGCCGGCACGCTGCATGGCCTGTGCCTGCGCCTGTTGCACGCGCGCCGCATATAAACGCTGCAGCTCCGCCAATGTCTCCGAAAGCACGGTATTTTCCTGCGCGTTGAGATTGCCCTGTGTCTTGTCTCGCAGCATGTTGATCATCTCGATGAACTCGCGCGCCTGCTCCAGGTTCACCACCGCCTGTCCCTGGCCGGGCGCGCCGATAAGTCCCAGACAATACATTGCCTGGGTCGCCAGCATGTTCAACAAGGCTTCGAAAAGGGGATCGGCTTCCCCGGCTTCTGCAGGCGCCGGTATCTCCGCGGGCGCCGATGCGGAATTGTTCGCGTCGGGCGCGGGTGCGCCTTGAGACTTCAGGCGCGCTTCTTCCTTCTCACGCTGGATGCGCTCCTTCCAATCCTCATCCACAAAGGTCCTGGTTTTAATATCCGACATGGCACTGCACCTTATTCATCGGGAGTCGAGAGGCGGTTGTGCACAGATATTGCGCGGCAGCCGTTGTAAACAGTACTCGGACGCCCTTATTTATTTTTGTGCCGATCCTGCCTGGAACGTTTTTTGCGCTTGTGCTTATTAATTTTCGCCTTGCGGACTTTGCGACCACCAGCCACGGGCTCTACCTCCTTAGTCGTGCGGCATTCGCCGCGGTCTCTTTTGACTGCAGTTAAACGGGACGGCTATTGAAGCCATTCCGGACATAATAATTCATAGTCGACCAGTTCGGACTCGTCGAAATACAGCGCGATTTCCCGGACCGCCGTTTCTGGACCGTCCGAGGCGTGTATCAGGTTCTTTTGATGGCTCAAACCAAAATCGCCGCGAATGGTGCCCACAGCTGCCTCAAGGCAGTTGGTGGCGCCGTTCATTTCGCGCACCTGCTTAATCGCCTCGTTGCCTTCCCATACCATCTGTACGGTGGGGCCGGATGTAATAAACGCGATCAGGGCGTCATAGAACGCCTTGCCGGCGTGCTCCTTGTAATGCAATGCGGCCTTGGATTCGGTCAACCGCTGCATTTTGAGACCGATGAGTTTCAAGCCCCGGCGCTCAAAACGCCGAATGCATTCACCCACCAGGCCCCGGCCGACGCCGTCCGGCTTTATCATGACAAAAGTACGTTCGATCAAAAAACGTTATCCTTACGTAACCGTCCGGGAACCGCTCCCCGGGCCCGGTCAGAAATACGTACACCCCGAAAGTTGGGGTGAGTAACGGGGGCATTAGGAATTCAGATGCCCTGAAGTGCGAACAACAACGATACTATATCAAAAAACACCCTCGCTCCGCAATGTTTTCGGGCAAAAAACTTTTGGGAGAAAAGACCCCGCCGTACGGGATTAATGGGTGTCAAGACCGCGAATCATGAACAGGGCGTGTTCGAACGTTTTAAGGAGTTCGGGCATATACTCGTCCACTGCTTTTACGCTTCCCGGCAGGGCGTATACCAGCGTCCTGCCCATGACCGTCGCCACGGACCTGCTTAAAAGGGCGTTCGGATTGCGTTCACCGCAGGCCAGACGAACTTGGTCCATGATACCCGGAATGGTTTTGTCAGCCATCTTCAGAACCACTTCCGGGGTGATGTCCCGCGGCCCGATGCCGGTGCCGCCAGTGGTGATCGCTACGTCCATTTCCGCAGCTTTTGCGGCCAGGAGGGCCGATTCCAGTTGCACGGCCTCATCGGGAATGACTTGGCACAAGATATTAGCTTGCCATCCGGCGGTCTCGCAGAAGGTGTTCATAAATTCAAGCACCCGGGGGCCGCTGCGGTCTTCATATTCTCCCCGGTATGCCCGGTCGCTCAGAGTGATTATCCGGCAGTGGAGAATGCGTCTCCTGTGGTGTATGGCATCGTCCGCTTTGATTTCCCCTCCCCGGAGCACCCGGCAGAATATGCCCTCCCGCGGCATGACACATTGCCCGACCTGTTGGTAAATCGCGCATGCGCCACCGTGGCACTTTTTACCAATTTGCGTTACTTCCAGTTCCGCAGGGCCAACGGACAGTCGATCGCCTATTTTCGAGGCAAGCAGGTCTATTCCCCGTGTGGTGATATTTTCGGCAAATTCGCCAAAGGCAAACGTTCGGTTCATGGAAGCGCCGAAACGGTCGATGCTTTCGGTGGCAAGCAGGCTCACCTGCCGATGCCATGTACCGGCATGGGCATCTCCCACTATGCCGGTTTCGTTCAAAACTATTTTGGGAACCGGAGTCTTGGTCGTGCCGGTTTCCGGGGATGTATTGACAGACACAACCACGGCGTTCTTGCTGTTCTCTTCACTCATTAGAGTTCTTGTCCTTTTTCAGTCTCCCCGGAAATGTGCAGTGAAACGGAAGAAGTAGGCAGCGGCTTCCGGTTATAGGCCGACCTTAAGAACCAGGTCGGTAATCAGACCCCGGCTCTTGCTGCCCCGGAGTACCAGGTGCCCGTAATTGGGTTGCCCCTTGCACAAGGTGACTACCCAGTTCAGCCCGTTATTGAATTCATTCAGGTAAGGATTGTCAACCTGCTTCGTGTCGCCAAGACAGAAACAGCGGGTTCCCTCGCCCATGCGTGTCAGGAGCGCGCGCGCTTCCGCGCGGGACAGGTTCTGCATTTCATCCACAATGACGATGGCATGTTCCAGGTTCATGCCGCGGATGAAGGCCAACGGCAGCACTTCGAAAAGTTTCCTGTCGAATTTGCCCGTCTGCTCGGATTCGTAAATACGGCTGGCGGGGCGGAGCCGATGTAACTTGTTGACCAGGTCATAAAAGGGGCGGTAATAGGGGTCGAGCTTTTCCAGCACATCACCCGGCAGGAATCCCATGGCCGGGCCGATCTCGATGGGGGATTTGACGACGTATATCTTTTCAAACAGTTTCTTCTCAAGTGTCAGGTACAGTGCGGCGGCCAGGGCGAGATAGGTTTTGCCGTAGCCGGCCTGCGACTGGAGTGTCACCAGGTCCAAAGAACCGTCCAGTAGCAGTTCAAAGGCCAGGTTCTGATAGATGTTGCGCGGTTTTACCTTCCATACTTCGTGCTCGTAATCCACCACCTTGACACCGGCGTTGGAATGGTAATGCGGTTTGCCTTCAACCCAGGAAAAACTGTTGGCCGGAGGCGGCTCAGTCTCCGCCGCAAAACCGGTGTACCGTTCCGATTCCGATTGGATGGGCTTGGAGGAAAGGTATTCTTCCGAATTGATGCCCTCGATCCTGCAAAGCAGGCGAAAGATACGGTCGTTGGTGACCATGACGGGATCGTCCACATCCGTCAGCACCGATTTCAGGATACTCGCGTCATTGCTGTGCAGGGATTTGTCGCGAATGAACCGGATATGATCAAAATTTTCAAAGAGTGCCTCTACGGCATGCAGCACCAGTTCGCGTTTCTTCGGATCCTTTTTGAGGCCATCCAGTTCTTCAATGACTTTATAAGGTACAACGATCTCGTTTTCTTCCCCGTTACGCAAGCGTTCCAGGCAATTGGCGTCTTCCAGTAGGACGTTGGTGTCAACGACGTAGGTTTTCTTCATCTCAATCCTTTCATGACAAAGACGGCATAATGATACCACAGAACCAAGCGGGCGTGTTTACGGGAAAACATGCCTCGAAAAGGGGTGTTCCGGGAGGGGTTATATCGAGAAAACCGGAATTGACAAGGGAGTATCTTGCTTCTCCCTGGGCGCTATGCCATTATAATTTTTGGCCGCGCCTTGGCAGGAAGCCAAGGTGCCCAAAAGGTACCAAATACTGGGTTGCGGACACTGCTCGCGAAGGCGTCTTTTATCGTGTTGACGGGACTGGGGTTTTCACGAAATTCCCAGTTCTTTTTCTCCGTATCTGTGGTAAAATTAATGGAGTACAGTAAATAAAGGCTGGATGTGTTTTTATGATGCGAATGACAAAGGAGGAACTATGTTTAGAATCGGGTTTTTACTGCTGGCGGTCGTCGCCGTGCTTCCCGCTGCGGCGGCAAGCGTGCAGGAATTGGCGGGCAGCGTCACCAACGTCAAGGGGGAAGTTGTTGTCATCCGGGGCGAACAGCAGCTCGTCGCGGAAAAAGGCCTGCGTCTCTATCCCGCCGATGTGGTTCGCACGGGGGAAAGCAGCGGCGCGGGCCTTGTGCTGCGTGACGACACCACCCTCTCCCTTGGCCCGAACAGCGAATTGAACATGTCCGAGTTTACCTTCAAACCGGATGAAGGTATTCTGGGAATGTCATTGCGCCTGGCGAAGGGGACGCTCGTATATATTTCGGGCCAAATAGCCAAGCTTGCGCCGGGTTCCGCCACCATTGAGACGCCCGCGGGCGTGGCGGCCGTGCGTGGAACCGAACTGCTTGTGGAAGTGCCTGAAACCAGGAAGATGAAAAAAATGGAGAAAGCCAAATGAAACCCCTTTGTTTCGTATGTCTGGCTTTTGTCTTTCTTGCCGCAGGATGCGCGACAACACCGGAAGCGCGTTTTTACCTGGTACCCGACCCGGAGGGGCATGTGGGCGAGGTAACCGTTACCAACCAGGCGGACACGGTGGTTCTCAATAAGGCCAATGAAGCGGTGGACGCTCCAAGCGCTACCGAGGCCTTCGAACCCTCCCGCGAAGCCGGGGCCGAGGAAATTCAGGTCACCTTCGGGGACGCGCTTGCCGCAATGTCAGCGCCGCCGAAGGGATTTAACGTCTATTTCGATTCCGGTTCCGCCACGATTAAGACTGAATCCGCCGGAGTAGCGGAAGAAGTCATGGCTGAGGTCAAAAAGCGGGATTCCCGCGATATCAGCCTGAACGGGCATACGGACCGGGTGGGCGACAATAAATCGAACATGGAACTGAGCCTGAAACGGGCGGACACGGTCAGGGAACTGTTGCTGCAGGCCGGCGTAAAGCCGGAATACATCCAGGTGGAATATTACGGCGAGAGCAAGCCCATAGTCCCCACAGAAGACGAAGTCGATGAGCCGTTGAACCGCCGTGTGGAAGTTGTGGTGCGTTGACCGGAATCTTTTGTGAAGAAATGCCGGCGGAACGTATAGGCGTCGTGCCGGGTAAAACGTGCGAGGTGCATCCTTGAAGAAGAAAGGGGATTGGACTGCCTCCCGCAAGATGCTCTTCGTGGGAGGGATAGTAACGGCGCTATTTGTGTATCTTGCCGTGTTGCCGCCGCCTCTTGCCAAGACCCTGGAAAACGCCGCTTATGATGAGATGTCCAGTTTCCTGAGCGAACCTCTTTCCGCATCGGAAGTGGCCATTATTGACGTGGACGAACTGAGCCTGGCAACGTTGGGCCAGTGGCCGTGGCCGCGCTATCGTATTGCCGCGCTTATCGAGAAGGCGGCGCAGCTGGGCGCGCGCAGTATCGCCGTTGATTTTCTTTTCCCGGAGCCGGACCGGCTGTCGCCAGCCCAATTCTGGGCGCTTTACGAGAACGAGCGCGGTATTTCTTTGAACCTGGAGGAGATTGGAAGGCAGGCGTTCGACAACGACCAAATTCTTGCGGACGCCATCGCCCGCAGCCCGGTGGTGTTGGGGGGCGATCTTCTTTTTGAAGACGAAACCAGGGTCGCGCCGGGATGGTGCGGGGCCACGCTGAATGTTGTTGTCCGCGGGGTGTCCGGCGCGGAAGGTAAACCGCCGGTGCCGGAGGCCTCCGGCATGATTTGTCCCCTGCCCGAGCTGGCCGGGTCGGCCCGCTTCGTGGCGGCTGTGAGCGCCATGCCCGACGGGGACGGCAAGGTCAGGCGCGTTCCGCTGCTGATGCGATCCGGAGAGCGGTGGGTTCCGGGGCTTGCGATGTGCGCGGTGCTGGCCGCCGCGTCAGAGAAACAGGTGGTGCTGGAATGGTCGCCGGCGGGTGTGGCGTCCGTGCGCGTGGGGGATATCGTCATTCCGACGGACCGGCAGGGCAACCTGCTGTTGCCATTTCGCGCGAATCCGGAGGCGCGTTTCCGCCACCTGTCCGCGGCTGACCTGCTCGAAGGAAAAATCGAACCCACGGCGCTTCGCGGCAAAATCGTGTTTCTGGGCTCTTCCGCGAGCGGCCTCTTCGATGCCCACCCCACCCCGAACGATCGGTCCTGTCCCGGCGTGGATATCCATGCCCTGACCGCCGATGCCATTCTTCGGGGGGACTTCCTGGTGGAACCGGGATGGGGCCTTGGGGCGCGCGTTGTGACCGTCCTGTTTTGCGGCGTGTTGGTCACCGCGCTGATGATGTGGGCCCCGGTCACCGTGGGCGCCCTGGTTGCCGGCGCCGCCGCGGCGCTCCTGGCGTTGGGTTCCTGGCTTCTCTTTGACCGGCAGGGCATACACCTGTCGCCTGTTCCCGGCCTGAACACGCTGATATTCGGCGGTGGGCTGTTGATGCTGATGCGCTTGCGCGGCGAAGAGAAACGCGTGTTTGAGCAAACCCGGCGCCTGGCCGAGGCGCAGGACTGCGCCCTGCTGGGCCTGGTTTCCATTGCGGAAACCCGGGATCCTGAAACGGGCAGGCACATTGTGCGCACCCAGCATTTCGTAAAGATTTTGGCGGAATACCTGAGCAGGCTGCCCAAGTTCAGAGATCGGCTGCGACAGGATGATATTGACGCCATTTACAAAAGCGCCCCCCTGCACGACGCGGGCAAGGTGGGCGTGCCGGACAATATCCTCTTGAAACCCGGCAAACTGACCGATGAAGAATATGAGATCATGAAACAGCATACCGTGCGCGGCTACGAGGTGCTGAAACGGTCCGAGGAAATGGCGGGTGTTTCCAAGGACATGTCTTTCTTGCGCTACGCGAAAGAGGTCGCCCGGTCCCACCACGAAAAATGGGACGGCAGCGGGTACCCGGACGGGCTGAAAGGCGAAGAAATACCCGTTTCCGCGCGGCTTATGGCCTTGGCCGATGTGTATGATGCGCTCCGGGCGAAACGGGTCTATAAACCGCAAATGCCCCATGAAAAGGCCCGGGCTATCATTTGCGAGGGGAAAGGCGCCCACTTCGACCCGGATGTCGTGGACGCTTTTTTGGCGAAGGAACGCGCGTTCCAGGATATCCTGGATAAATATGCCGATCCCGAGGAGGTGCCGGGGAGGGATTAGCGCCACACCGGCTCGTGGTCGCCATAAAAACACCCCAACGCCCCATAGTAATCGTACTTCGTGACGCGTGCTCGTGCTCGTGCTCGTGACTCGTACTCGTGCTCGTGACTCGTACTCGTGACGCGTGCTCGTGCTCGTGACTCGTGCTCGTGCTCGTGCTCGTGACTCGTACTCGTGCTCGTGACTCGTGCTCGTGCCCGTTGACGTGAAACGGGCACCAGGCACGACGATCACGAACAAACAC
>Ga0123335_1002986_pt1 | contig 24311 bp, 19 predicted proteins | sample BiotimSIPDNA_2_FD_89707 | JGI IMG/M metagenome (GOLD analysis project Ga0123335, IMG submission 89707) | Anaerobic biogas reactor microbial communites from Washington, USA - Biogas_R2 time_0 SIP DNA | ecosystem: Engineered > Bioreactor > Anaerobic > Unclassified | place: Washington, USA...
AAATCCGTGAAACAGCAGACCGCGGCGAGGGGCTGAATGCTGAATGCTGAATGCTGAATGCTGAGGCGCATTTCATAATTCATAATTCATAATTCATAATTCATCATTCGTTAGGGGCGAGGGGCAAGGATTCTGGCGATTCATCTGAAAGCCTATTCAGGTGATGGAAAGCATGATGCCTGCGTGCCATCTAAATCATGCTCAAGCACAAAATGACTATGATTCTATCGAAAACCGTTTGAAAAATGGCGTTTTGTGGCCTATTTTTTCAGCGGTTCCAGAAATCAGACCCCACCCACCCAAGGGGGGCCACCCTCCCAAATTTTGTCGTGCGCGCGAGGAGACGATTTATATGTCGCCCCTACACACTTGCCGTTGCAAGGCTGTGGACTTGATGGACATGGTGGACATGGTAGACGGTGCCTGCTGACCAAACGCCCCTCGCCCCTAATTCTCGCCCTTCGCGCCTATTCCGACTGTCCACTCCTAGGCATTTTCTTCTGCTCTGGCTTGCTGGGGCTGGTTTCCGGCAATATTTTAACTTGATTATCCGTTGAGTATAATAACCTGCAACCGCTGTCGGCGCCAGCTGTCTTATTCATTAAGACACTCGCCGCATTTTCTGCCGACCGTCTGTCGGCTCATTTTTCGGAGGCATTTGTTGTGGCTTATTCCGAAATTCCCATTGGCTTGGCTTTGATTCTCTGCGACACCGTCATTGAGGATCGCCACACCATGAAAAAGAGCCTGATTGGCCTGTTCAGCCAGATTCGGGCGGCGTCTTTTCCCTACACCCATCCTCTCATTCACCTTGTGGTCTCCTTGACTGGCGGCAAAGGCGACTATCCCTGCGAAGTCCTCTGCCAGCACGATGACTTGAAGACCAAGGTGTTTTCCATCAAAAACAACTTGCGCTTCCGCTCCCATGACGAAGTCGCCGAGCTGGTCTACAACCTGAAGTCGCTGACCTTCCCGCGTCCTGGTCGCTACTGGTTCAAGGTATTGTTGGACGACATGCCGATCATGATGCGTCCGGTCTTAGTCGTCAGCCGGCAGGAAGCCAAGCCGCCGCCGCCTCCCAACCGTCCCGGGCGGCCGCCATCGCCGCCCCCGCCACCACCCTCTCCCCCTGAGGCCTAACCTGCCATGACTCTCCACCGATTCAAAGTCAGCGACGAGGCCGGCAAGATCAGCGAAATGCTCATCGAAGGCGACTCCCAGCATGATGCGGCGCGGCGCGTGCAGAACCGCGGCCTGATTCCGCTCAGCTACCTGGGCGAAGGCTCGCTGAGCACCAGGAACGCCGGCCTGTTCCAGCCCAAGCTCAATGTCGTCGACTTTACCGAACGCCTGGCGCCTCTGCTGGAGGCGAACATCACCTTGGAACGTGCCTTAGGCATTGTCGGCGACGATCAGGGCAATCCAGTCATGGCGGCGACGGCTGCGGACCTCCGCCGCGGCCTGCACGAAGGCCGCAAGCTGTCAGAACTGATCCGCGAACGCGGCCGTTTGTTTCCGCAGCTGTACGCTGGCGTCGTCGAAGCCGGCGAAGAAGCCGGCGCCCTGCCGCAAGTGATGGGCGAACTGCGGCGATTCCTCAGCGAAAGCCAGGAATTGAAGTCGTTCATCATCTCTTCCTCGGTCTATCCGGCCTTCATCATCGTCACCGGCATTTTCATGCTTGCGTTCGTCCTCGGCATCATCGTGCCCCGCTTCGCCCTGGCCATGACCGGCGCTGGCATTGAATCAACGGCGACCGACATCCTGCTCGGATTGTCCTCCTTTCTCAAGTCATATTGGTGGACGTTCCTGGTCCTCCTGGGCATCCTCGTCTATCTTTTCTCGCAGCTGCGCCGTGAGAACAGCCCGTTCCGGCAATGGTTTGACCGAATGATCCTCAAAGTCCCGCTCGCTGGCAAGCTCGTCCTGTATACTAACATCGCCCGGCTCTGCCGCACCATGGCCATTCTTATGCGCAGCGGCGTGCATCTGCTCAACACCGTTGTCATCGCCAACCGCGTCGTCCAGAACCGCGCCATTGCCCAGTCCATCATCGGCTTGTCCGGCGAATTGCGCCAAGGCCAGCGCTTGTCAACCGCCCTCAGCCGCAGTCCCTATATTCCTGACCTGATGCTGAAGATGATCGCGGTCGGCGAAGAGACCGGCGCGGTTGAAACCATGCTGGAACGGGTAGCGGAGCGCTATGAGTCGGACATGAAGCGCCTGGTCAAACGTCTGCTCAGCCTGTTCGAACCCCTGATCATCGTCGGCCTCGGCCTTAGCGTCGGCCTGATTGTCCTGCTGATGTTCATGGCGATCATGGACATGCAGGGCGCTGCCGGCTAAGCAGCCGCTCCTGCCAAAGTCATATTCCCAATCACATATTCACTCTGTCAACTGAAAAAGGCACCATCATGTCTACCCGCACCACGCCATCGCGTCGCCGCCGCAGCCGTCCATTCACGCTGATTGAAATCATGATCGTAGTCGTCATCATCGGCATGTTAGCCGCGCTGGTCGGCCCGAACATCCTCGGCAGCCTTGACAAAACCAAGGTCAAAAGCACCAAGGCGCAATTAGTCAGCCTCAAGAACGCCGTCCAGCAATTCTACATGGACATGTCGTCCTATCCAAACCGCCTTGACGATTTGCTGGTCAATCCCGGCAACGACAAGTGGGACGGCCCCTACCTGGAAGCCAAGAATCTTCCTAAGGACGGCTGGGACAATGAGTTCCAGTATTCCTGCCCTGGCTCGAACAACATGCCTTTTGACATCATCAGCTACGGTGCCGACAAGTCATCCGGCGGCTCCGGCTACAACGAAGACCTCTCCTGCTGGAATTGACGCCGCCCCGCCGCCGGAGATTGCGCATGCAGCAACGCCGCTTCACGTTTTTCGAGTTGTTAGTCGTGGTCGCCCTGGTCTCGCTGATCACGGCCCTGGCGGCGCCTAAAGTGACTAAAGTCTCAAGACGCATGATCGTTGAATCAAGCCTGACCGACATCCGCCGAGCCATCTCCGAAACCGCCATGCGCGCCTGCGCCACCGGACAGAGCTTGACCTTGACCCTCGAACAGGAAGCCTCGACCTTCCGCGTCAGACGGACGCAGACGCTTCCGGCCAACAATTGGCTCCCAAGCCAGGCGCAAAGCGCGGAAAGCAAAGCCGGCACCATCATTGCCGGCGCCGACTCCTACGCGCTGAATAAAAACATCGAATGGCAGCTTGGCGATTCTGGCTTTGGCTCAACCGACAACGTCGAATACGCCTTTTTTCCAGACGGCCAGGCTTCCGGCCCCCCTCTCCGCTTCACCATCTGGAACCGCCAGTTCCAACTTGACGTTGACCGTCTCACTGGCAATCCCCTCATCCAGGAATTGGAATGAACCCAACGCCGACTGACATCGCCGCCGCCCGAGCGCGGATAGACGTCCTGCGCACCGAAATCCGCCGTCACGACCGCCTGTATTATGTCGAGGCCGCCCCGGAAATCAGCGACCACGACTACGACCGTCTCTACCAGGAGCTGAAAAACCTGGAGCAGTCCTGGCCTGAACTGGTGACGCCTGATTCGCCGACCCAGCGCGTAGCTGGCGAACCGCTGACCGCGTTTGCCACCAAGCCGCATGCCCTGCCCATGCTCAGCTTGGACAACACCTACGACGAGAACGACCTGCGCCGGTTTCACGACTATGTCTGCCGCGGCCTCAGGGACGAACAGCCGGTCTATGTGATTGAGCCGAAAATCGACGGAGTGAGCATCTCCGTGCGCTATGAACACGGCCAGCTGGTCCAGGCCCTGACCCGGGGCGACGGCAGCCAGGGCGACGATGTCACGGCCAATTTGAAAACCATCCCCTCCCTCCCCTTGCGCCTGGCTGGCCCCGGGCCCTTTCCGGAAGTATTCGAAGTGCGGGGCGAGGTCTTCATCAGCAAGTCTGGTTTCCAGCTGCTCAATGCGCGTCGCCAGGCTCAGGGCGAAGATGAATTCGCCAATGCCCGGAACGCGGCGGCTGGCACGCTCAAGCTCCTTGATCCACGCCAAGTGGCGGAACGGCCGCTGGATGTGCTGTTCTATGCCCAGGGTGAAATCATCGGATTGGAGATCACCAGCCAGCAGCAGCTGTTCCAGGCATTGGCTGACTACGGCTTCCGAACCCAAGCCTGGCGTCGGACTGCGGACGACTTCACTTCCATCGCAGCCGCCATCCGCGAACTCCTGGCAGCCAAACACGACTTTCTTTATGACATCGACGGTGCTGTCATCAAGGTCGACAGCTTTGCCCAGCGTGAAATCCTCGGCCTGACTGCCAAGGCACCCAGCTGGGCCCGGGCTTTCAAGTACGAACCGGAGCGCCGCGAGACACGCCTGCGCGCCATCACGGTGCAAGTCGGCCGCACTGGCGTACTTACCCCAGTCGCGGAACTGGAGCCAGTCGCCCTGGCCGGATCGACCATTGCCCGCGCCACCCTCCACAATGAAGACGAGATCGCCCGCAAGGACATCCGCATCGGCGACATGGTGCGCATCGAAAAAGCCGGTGACGTCATTCCGGCCGTAGTCAACGTCGTGCTGGGAAAACGACCGCCAGACGCCAAGCCATTCGATTTTTTCCAGCATGTCGGCGGCAAGTGCCCATCCTGCGGCAGCGATATTCAGCGCGACCCGCAATTTGCGGCCTGGCGCTGCCTGAATCTGCAATGCCCGGCTCAGAGTGTTAGACGCCTGGGGCATTTTGCGGCGCGGCAAGCCCTGGACCTTGAGGGACTGGGCGGGGTGATTGCCGAGGCATTAGTCGAACAAGGCTTAGTGCGCGAGCCGCTGGACGTCTTTGCGCTGGAGCAAGAACCGCTGGCCTCCCTCAATCTCGGCACGACAGACGCCCCGCGCCAATTTGGCACCAATAATGCCAAGCGCCTGTTGGACGCGATTGCCAGAGCGCGGGAGATGCCGCTGTCCAACTGGCTGCTGGCGCTCGGTATTCCGGAGGTCGGCGCTGCGACTGCCTTCCACATCGGGCGCACGCACCGCGATATGCGTGACTTAGCGGAATCGTCGGTGCTGCGCGATTTGCTGGCTCTGCTCGCCATCCAGGATGGCGTCCTGCCCGAACCTCAGCCCTCGCTGGCAGAGCTGGGAGACTTATTCGCAGCAGCCGAGGCCAGGCAGCCAAAAGCGTTGACGGCCAAGGCGAGTAAGGATGAATTGGTCGCGCGCTTGCAGCCGCTGGGACTGATCAAGCTTGGCAGCAACGGCGTTTACGTGACCACGGTGATCGGCCCTAAGACAGCCCGGAACATCGTCGATTTCTTCGCCAGCGAGACTGGCAAAGAACTACTCCAACGCCTTGAAGAACTGGGCATCAATCCACCCGGCACAGGAGCGGAGGCGGAGACGGAGACGGACGCAACAGCTGAAGCAGCCGGAGCAACGCCATTAGCTGGCAAGACCTTCGTGATCACGGGGACGCTCAGCGAAGAGCGTGAAGCGGTCGCCGCCAAAATCCGTGCAGCGGGCGGCACGGTGTCTTCAGCCGTCAGCCGAAACACGAACTACCTCGTGGCCGGCGCCAATGTCGGCGCACGTAAAACGGAAAAAGCCGCGCAGCTCGGCGTCCGCGTCATCGGGGAAGAGGAACTGCGAGCGATGTTGAAACAGGGCGGAGGTTGAGGTAAAGGCCAGCCATAGGAGCGGCGCACCACCCTTATTTGACTGCTGCGAGAGGAGAGGACAGAATCCGCAGGAGATGTGACACGTATAGTAGAGAAACGAGTTTGCACATTACAGGCGGAAAATCAGCATGTTTTTAACTGAAGATGCCAACTATCTGTAATAAACCACCCTATTTTAGCGATATGCGGTCGTGCCATGCAAAACGTATTTAAGGCGGGTTGCCATCTATTCAGCCTTGGTTGCCGTTTTCGTCGTTGCCTTGTCCTTGGTGCGACGCCACGAAATCCCGCTCATAAGCGGGGCGGCCACAAGTCGAGGTATAGGACATGAGGAGTCCCATAGCCCTAACCCTCGATAGGCGAGCAATCCTTTTACATCCGTACGTTAACACCTGCCCGTTGCCTGTAGACTCAATTTTCCCCTTGAAGAGAACATCACTTAGGATGGCCTTCAAAAAAGATTCCCTGAGCTTCTCCTTCACCTGTCTGACATCTTGAGAGTCCTTTTTCTCAAAAGAAAGTTTACCCAACGGGGAAAGTTTGTTCGACCAGTGCTCTTTGAGTTTTAAGCATCGCTTTTGCCACGCTGGACGAAGCCCCTTTGGGCCATCAGCGCCGATAACCAGCCTTCCAACCCCGTCGTCATTCAATACGCATAAATCAAGAATGCTAATCTGGACGAAATGAACCATTTTCATTCTGACAAACCATTTATTCTTCCGTGGGTGGTCATCGAAACAAGGAATCTCCTCAGAGTAAGGGGGGCACTTTTCTCTTTGGACGACTTCAGCAAGCGGAACACGAATGAGGTCTGGTTCCCGCTTCCCTTTGGAGCGAACCATGAGGTCACACGGCTGGGCAAGGAGGATATAATACTTCTTCGAACAGTCGACAACACCGGTATTCTCATTCTTCGAACTGTCGTCACTGACCTTCTCGAAGATGTCCCCAAGTTCCAGTGGAAGATGATTCTTATTGATAATATCTCCAAATTCGTATAGCTCCTCGCGTTGCAGCGACCAGGCACTGACTGGGGGCGGTACAGGATCACGATCAGTTGGTATTCCGCTGACTGACCTGAGTTTCGCCGCCAACTCCTCAAGGACACCCCCTTCATGAGCTAACTTGAGAGACTCCGTGCGGAGAAATAGCGCATGCAACCTGAAAAGCATGTCCGGCTCCCATAGGCCCTCTTCAAAAGAACCCCGAAAAACGATATGGTCGAGGTCATAGATATTGACTTTCTCAACACGCTTAGCTGCTGCCGAGGCAGCCTCGCTAATTATCTCCTTAACTTCATTCTTCAACTTCGTGAAATCAGGCGACAAAGCAACGAATTTGAGTGCTAGAGCGAAGAGCATTGGATCTTGGCTGAGATGTTGCTTGGGGATCACGATAAATCGATCCTTCTCAATTCCGTGTTTCTCACTCAGGTCTTGCCATTGTTTAGGCTGATCATCGGGAGTTACCTTATGCGTCAAGAGGCCGCAGATCAGGTCTTCGGTGTCGTCCCTGTCCAACAATGAGGCAATGATCTTAATGCCCCCATCTACATCGCCGTCTGCTCCAGAAAAATCCTGATCAAAAAGAAAGAGCGTTAGTTCTTCTCTGCTGCTTTCCTTGAGCAGCTGCTCTTTCTGAGTTTCCCAATGGGAAGGAGAGAGATTTACCAGTTGCCTGTCGCCGGGAATCAACAGGCGAAGGTTTGATGCGTCTGTCATATCGCCTGTTTCGTCATCACCCTGTTCCCGTGCTGCAATGACCACAGCTTGCCCACTGGATGCCCGCTCCTCCGGCGACATATCCTTCCAAACGTCGCGAATCTTGGCCGTCCGCATGTCTTGATCGTCTGGAATAGAATCACCAAGCCCAGGGAAAGTAACACGCAAGCTCGCCTCATCAAGGCCTATAGCAGCCGCGATAACATCCTCCAGCGGTACCGTATCCTGAATTCTGTCATCAACATAGACGACACGTTTCACTTGAAGAGTATCCAGAAGGCTCTTCACGGCCTTACGTGGCTCATCATATTTTTGGTCATTCATAACATGCCTCCCCGCAGGTCAATCTGAAACTTGTATAGCCTCTGATGTTGATTTCGCTCGGGAACAAGACCGATACTACAGCCTTCCGAGTCAAGCAACTGCTTCACGATAAACAAGCCCAGTCCACGACCTTTGGCTTTTGCGGAAATAAAGGGTTCAAAAAGCGCGTGTTCCACGCTTGGATCAATGCCGGCACCGTCATCATAGACTCGCATGAACGGTCTTGACAGCTCGATAGTTATTGTCCCACGCTTCGTCCGTCCCCGCCTGATATCCTCGCGGAGCCAGTACTCGCTGTTCAGCACAAGATTGTCAACAATCTGCGTGAGTTTACCTCTATTCATCCGAACGCTGAAGCCCACATCATTGGCGTGGCTGACAGTCAACGTGATTCCATTTTTCTCAAGTCGTTCCTTGTAGAAATCTGCCAGTTCCTGGCTGAAGACTGCGAGCTTTATCTCATGCTTCTGATCCCGTACATAGCGCAGAGAAGGCGCCAAGAAAGACATCTGCTTACGCAGAGCCATCACCGAAGAGTGAACATGCTCTATGAAGGCAAGAAGCGGTCGATCGGTGATCCCCTTCTTGCGAATCGACATCTGGGCAGACTTCGCTCGCTCGGCAAGTTGGTCGGCGATATTGTAGACCTCATGCGATAGCGCCTCTGCGGTTAGCCCCAAGGCAACGGCTTCGTACATGTCGTCCATCTGACGCCGAAGTCCATCAACGCGGTCATCAAGCACCTGCCCCATCCGACGCAGCGACTCCAGCTCTTCAAGATAAGTCGAAAGACGCCCAACAACATCTTCGGCTTCGACAAGCAGCGCCTCAAGGTTCGACACTGCCTCCGCCACTTTTTGCCGCAGTTCGGGCGTGATCTTATCCGAGCTGCGGAGCTGGGAGACCACCTCCTTGGAGGCAGATACACAGGCGCCAATCCGTGAGCGGAACGGGCTGATACTCTCCTGATACTGCGACGCTTTGGCCAACCCGTTCTTGATTGCTCTTGAAATATCCTCCACTGTTTTCCGAGAGTCGACTTGAGCCAAGGCTTCGTTTCGCGCCTTGCGGAATTCATTCCACGAGCGCCCGAAAAAATTATGCGCCGTGGTTGTAAAATTCTTGAACTCCGTAAGCAAAAGGTAGAAGTTTCTGTAATAAGGGGAATCCTTGAAGCCTTCCCGGTCGGTTTTTTCCTCAAGTTCGATGTTGTCCCGGGCGGAAAGGGCAATATACCCCAACGTGTTATCGGGCTTGAGTCCATAATAGGACGGCGCCGACGTCCATTGAGCACCGAGCTTAAGCCAATCTTGATCAACCCGAATGGCAAAGCCATCCCTATAGACCCTGATTCCACTCAAATCCTTGATGTGGCGACGATACTCACTGATTCGGTCAAACACAGCTTGGCTCTGGAAAGCTGTAGAACCCAGATCGAATGAGTCCACCTCTCCCGAGAAAGGCCCTGGATTCGCAACGCAATTCCCAAAATCACCAGTCAAGAATTCGACTTCGTCGATATCAGATAGAACTCGCCGACGTTCGTATTCGACAAACCAAGGCTCCGTTTCGGATCGTCTCAGGCTCAGGTCCTTGGGGAGTTGGCATTCTTGCAGAAACTGGTAAAAGGAACTGCCATTATCCGCCTCGGCAATCAGTGCAAACGACTCTGCCTCCTTGGGGTCGGAGGGTCGGAAAAAATCGAGCCTGGCGCGTCCTTGGATTACGAACCTGTTACCATCGAATGTGAGCCTATATCTCACAGGAGCAATCTCACGGATGCGGTCACTTATCTCCAGCAACTCGAGCGGTTTGCCATCGACCTCAACCGCAACCATGAAATCACGGATCTGCCGATAGGGGGAGATCATCCGCGACAATTCCTGTTCCAAGCGCTTGATCTCCGGCTCTCCGCGCCAGACTTCTGGTTCCTTCAATCCCGAAATGACCACCTTTGTTCCGTGCTTGCGAGGGCAGTCTGCCTCGACGAGATAAATTTCGACATCTTCAAGATTGGGGGCGGTCTCGAAATCAAGCCACGAGAAGCCAAAGTGATACCCGGCCTGATCCTTTGCCTGAGTAAAGACCTCAAGCATCTCCCCGAGCCTTTGCACACCGAGGCGTCCCAGCCCTTTGTCCCCCAGTGGCGTGCGCCCGCCTGGAGTCGTCCTCTTAGCCTGCTTGAGTTCTCGCTTCTTGCGGTTCGATATAGTCAGCCATCCGGCCTTGATATCTTCGATATCCATGCCGTGTCCATCGTCCTCCACGATAATCCTGCCACCATCCGCCGGGTAGATAGCGCCGTCGACACCTGTAACTCCCTTCGTGTCAATGACAACTTTGGCATACGTCGCATCGGCGTCATAGCAATTCTTGACCAACTCAATGAGTGCCTGCACAGCGTCACTTATGAGGCTCTCGCCAAGTTGGTAGACGACAGAGGGGTGTATTTTGAAGTGTGGGCGTGAATCGTGTTCCACCATCATTCCCCCTTCCGCATTACCAATATTGTTTCACGAGACATGGTGTCCGCGATGCTATTCTTAAAGGCCATTCGTTTCGAGGAAATTCTCCGGGTCAGCTGGCACAGTCTCTTCGCCCCATGGGACGTCAGCAATTCAGACAAGATGGCGTCGAACGGGACGCGCTGGCCGCCCACCTTGCGGTTCCCCAAAATCCACACCATTATTCCTCCAGGACACACCATTTTCATGATTGAACCAAGCGTGGCCTCCAGGTCCCTGATGAAGGCAGTGACGCGGTTTGCGCGGTCGGGTGGTTGTGACGCGAGGCTCTGGATATAGTCAGCAAATTTTGGTGAGCGGCTGCTGATGAGAGCCTGCTCTTCCTTGGTCACTCGCGTGCATCCTCCTAGACTTCGCCGGTCGATTTCCTGCGTCGTCCTGAGGCACTCGGGATCAATCTTTGGATCAATATCGCGGAGGTCAATCCACTGGAGGGGAAGGTAGGAATACTGCCCATACGGAACCGTGCTGGTGTTGTCACCATAGGGCGGCGACGTTACTAGCATATCGCACTGCTCCTCCACGCGGACATCAGCAGCGTCTGACAGGAGCACCTCGACTTCGCGTGAATAACGCCCACGCATCATGAGTCCCGACTCGGACATCTGAGCCTCCTGCATCCTGTAGTGTTCCACATTGCGTTCAAGAGCCTTCTTGAACATGCCGATGGCATCGTGTTGCCGGGAAGCAATGTTTTCTTCCGTTCGGATATGAAGCTTGAAAGTAGACGTCCGCGAGTTGCTCGTCAACCTAACAGTTTCTGCCAAGGCAACCCAGAAAAAACGTCTTGCCCAGCCTGATTTCTCCAATAGAATTGACCGTCTAAGGCGGGACAGGGACTGTTGGACGTCCTTTTCGAACCACTTGTCAATATTCGGGAAGTTGATCTCAACGGCAGTGCTTTTGTCGCCATTGATACGGCCCAGCAACTCTTGCACCTTCTGCTCCAACGCGCTCATGAAGAACGGGCCGCTCTTTACACGGCAGAGCAGGATAGCCAAGGGATTGATATCGCATCCAGTAAACGAGAGACCACGGAACATGCTCTCCGTCATGATCGTTCCTGAACCTGCGAACGGATCACAGACTCGGCCTATGTCGGGATGCACGGCACACGCCTCGGCCAGCACGATTCCGGCTAGTTGGGGAACCATCATGGCAGGGTATTGAAAGAGACCATGCCCATACTCGCGCCGAGAATTGCCCCGGAAGGACCAGTAGTCCTCTTTAGATTCCGTTAGAGCCTCCAGGCGTTGGCAAAGGAGTGCATCGTGATTGTCTCGTACATCGATCACCTATCGTGCCTCCAGGAAAGCCTTGCATGGTTTCGGTTCAGCCTACTTGCATCGCGTTACCGCCTCTTCGGTTACACCAAAGACCGCGTTCGCCAGCCATTTTTTGAAGTTGGGGTTGTCACTGTTCCTTATGACATTCTGTTACACCTTGCCGGATGACTCTCCCAAGACGCAGAGACGCACCTGAACTACGTACGGCACACCTCGCCCTTATACGCCGTAGCCGTGCTTGCGCAATTCCTGCTGGAGCACGACTTGGAACAGCCCGACGTCCTCCTGGGTCGGATTCGTGGAGCCCTCGGCTGGGTTAAAGCCCATGCGTCCGGAATTGTCAATATACCAGTCACCCTTGGCGCCCGAGGCGAATTCGACGTTGCCTCCGATCTTGACGCCGGCTGGCACTACGGGATTGATGGTGACTTTGGTGCGGCCGTCATTAGCGGCCCTGCGCATTTCCTCATCCTTTTGCTGCATGACCCGCCTCAATTCCTCCTGGAAGCCTTGGAGGTCTTCCTGGGACGGCTGCGGGCCGTCGTCTGGCAGATCGAGGTTCAGGCGCCCCCTGCGATCCATCATCCAGCCGGCGCGGATGCCGGAGGCAAAACGCACCATGCCGCTCAGGATCATTCCTGGACGCGGCGCTGGGTCGATAGTCACCTTGACTGCACCAGGTTCGGCGACTTCTTCTTCCTCTTCAAAGTCCTCGTCGTCGTCCAAGTCCTCGTCATCGTCCTCGTCAAAGCTTTCGTCGTCCTCTTCAGGTGTCACTGCTTGCTCTGCCGGCTGCGGCGCCGGCTTTGGCTTGTCGAGCTTTTCCCAGTTGACGGCCAAGTCATCGGCCAGCAGGCGCAACTCGAGGTAGGTCATGCGGATATTGTAGTCCTGCGCCAGTATTTTCTGCACGTCTGAGAGCGACATTCCCTCGTTCAACTTCGTCATGATCAACGTGTCGCGTTCCTGCTTATTCATAATACATCCTGCATCCTTTCAGCGTGTTTGCTCGCTGGCCGGCCTCTCCTTCCCTTGTCCCCCCGTCCGGCCAGCGTTCTGTAGGTCTGGTCGCTTCTGTCTGCGGCTCAGGTCAAGGGTAGCGATGCTGCTGCTGCGGCTTGGCCGTGGCGTTTCTCGCGTTCGTCGGGTTCATAGAAGTTAATGTTCAGCAATTCGGGGAATTCGCGGCGGATGACGTCCTTGGCCTTGTCGAGGATCACCTGTCCACCCTCGCCCGTGACTACGCGGCCGAGTACTTCGATATGCCGCACCGGCTTGTAGAAATCGCAGTAATGAGCCACTGAATAGCCGAAATAGACGCCGATGGTCTCATAAATTTTCCGGGCCCGTGCGTCGCCTGCGGCCATCAGGTCCTGGACGCGCTTCAGGCGCAGCGGGAAGGCATCGGCCGGGATGTCCGGCATGTCGATGCCAGCCAAAGGAATCAGCCGGGCAACGGCCTGCTGGGAGAAATAATTGGCGCCGACGCCAAAGTCGCGCGACCATTCGTCAACCGCTGCGCGCGGATTATAGTCTACCGGCGCGAACGCCAATTCATTCATCCAGCCCTTGATGGCGCGATGCTCATCGACATAGCCTCCGGCAAGGGACGACCCCATGGCCAGGCCGAGTACGGCGCCGTCATTGAGCGCGATGGAGCCGGCCAGGGCGGTCACATCGCCGTCATTTTCCAGGCGCAGCGGGATGCCCCAGGCTTTCTGGATGTTTTGGAAGATCGGGGCTGCTTCGCGGTCGAACCGCTCACGGGGAGTGATGCCCCGGAACAAGGACGCCACCCGCACCCGGCCGTTGACGTAGACGCCTGCCGAGCTGCCGCCAATAGCCTCAACGCGGGCGTTCGGGTCAATGGCCTTGATAGCCTTTTCCGCTTCCTTCAGAATCTCCATGATATGGTCAAAATGCCATTGGATATTGGTCTGCGGCCGCGGGTTCCAGACGTATTCTTCGCTGAGCACCGGCTCGCCGTCAGGACGCAGGGCGAGTTTGCCGTCCTTCGCGACGGCGACTTTTCTGTCACTGGCGCCGAGGTCAAAGCCGATGCGCCATCCTTTCCAGTCGAGTGCCACGGTGCTGCCTGCGCCGTCAGCCGCGACTGGCATATCCGCCGGGGTCGGGGCATGGATAATGCGCATTTCGCGCTCGTAGGTCTGGTCGCCCCAGAATTCCGCGTCAAACGCGCGCTGTCCGGTCACAGAATAGCATGATTCGAGGTAGCGCACCAGTTCCAGGGGGCCGTGGACAGTGACTTTCCAGCCGCCGAACTGCCAGAGCAGGAATTTCAGGATGCGTTCGACGTAGAAGAAGTTCGCAGCGGCGCGGGGGTGCCGCATGTCGAAAATCTGAGTGTCGAAGCGGGACACGCGGCCCTGGTCGCGTTCGACCGCAATCATCAGGGGAACGCTGGCGCCAGAGGCGGCGACTTCGGCGGCAAAAGCGCGGTTGGCCAGCACTGGCGGTCGAAAATCAGGATCAAGAATCGGCGTGGTCGGCGGCTTCACCAGGTTAAATTGCATTTTCATCAGGTTGTCCTCCTTGTGACATGGATGAGGTGGTTAGGAAATGCAGCAAGCAATGTATGTGGCGCGGTCAGCGGTTTTTCAGGCAGCTGGCCAGGAGTTTTTCCATAGCCTCCGCCTTCTCCTCCATCTGCCGCACCATTTCGAACTGGGTCCGGCAGCGGTCCAGGTTATGGTCTGGGCGATGCGTCTTGAAGTAGACATCGCCCTCCAGGTAATCGGTCAGGAAGCGGATGCCGATTTCAAAGGTGATCAGCCGCCCGGAAAACGGCAGCAGCCTGATTTCCTCGTCATTGAGGAAGCTGCCGGCTGTTTCCAGGTAGCCGCGGATGAGCGCCTCGAACATATCAAGGCGGAACTGGACTTTGCTGAGGTCCTGTTCGTCTTCAGCGGCAGTGGCCGTAGTCGTTCTGACCTGGTCGCCGAAGTCATAGAGGATCGAGCCAGGCATGACAGTGTCGAGGTCGATGACGCAAATCCCGCGGCCGTCATCGTCATTGAGCATGACGTTGTTGATTTTGGTGTCGTTGTGGGTGACTCGCCAGGGCAACGTGCCAGCGGCCAGGCCATCAACGACCGTTGCGACGCTGTCGCCGCGCTTGAGTGCGAAGCTGATTTCGGCGGCGGCCTTAGCAGCGCGGTTCTTGCTGTCGGTCTTGATAGCGTCCTGGAGACGCTTGAAGCGCTGCGGGGTGTGGTGGAAGTCGGGGATGGTCTCAAAGAGCGGCCCGCCAGGGAGGTCCATGAGCATACCCTGGAAAGTACCGAAGGCCCTGGCCGCCTGCCGCGCCTGCTCCGTGCTGCTGACGGTGTCGTAGGTGCGCGCTTTTTCAATGAAGATGTACGTACGCCAGAAATTGCCGTCCTTATCCTGGTAGAAGCAGTTGTTGTCCGTCGTTGGGATCAACGTCAGCGTCTCCCGGCTCGGATCGCTGCCGGGGATGGCTTCCAGCTTGCGACGGATATGCTCGGTCACGCGCTGGATGTTCCGCATCAGCTCTGCTGTCTTGGTAAAAACCTTGTGATTGACCCTTTGCACGATGTAGTTGACTGGCTGGCCGCCTTGCTCAACAGTGACTTTGTAGGTGTCGTTGATGTGACCGGAGCCATACGGAATGGCTGCCATGATCGGTCCGCGGAATTGAAAATGGGGGGCGAGGTGTTGAAGGTCGACGTTCATGCGATCCCTGCTGTGATGATGGTGGACGTAGTCAAACAATAGGATTCCGGCAAGCGGCGCCGGTCAATTCCAAAGGCCATGCGGATAAACGCCGCCGGCCGTCAAATCTGCGATTTTGCTGACGACGAGCGGCCGGTCTTCAGCATAAGTCATGCCGAACCAGCGCTCGTCAGTCTCCAGCACCCGAACCCGGCATTGCTGCCGCTGAATCAAGGTGTCAACGACCGTCGGAATGTAAAACTCCGACTTCGCCTCGTTGCCTTTCGCCTGCAAGAATTCTACGAAGAGGCTCTCAAGGCGTCTGAACAGGCGCGCGTCAAAGCCCCAGAAGTTCATGGAGGCCAATTCATCGCCCCGCAGGGGCTGCCAGCTGCCGTCCGTGTCCCGGAAGCGCGCGCCTGGTTCGGCTCCTTCGATGCTGGTGCGTTCGACTACGCTTTGCAAAAAGCCTTCGGCGGTCTTTTCGCAGATTCCGCGGGAGACGGTGCCGTGTTCGGAAAGAGTGTTGCTGAGTCGATAGGCGACCATAGCGTAGGTCTCCGGGCCTCCGGGAGTCAGTCCGCGCAGGAATTCTCCCAGGCGGAGATAGGCGTCCCGACCGTAGAAGTCATCGGCATTGATAGCGGCGAAGGGCGTGCTGATATGCTGCCTGGCCGACCAGATGGCATGACCAGTTCCCCACGGTTTCTGGCGACCGGCTGGGCAGGAAAAGCCTGCTGGCAAGTCATCCAGACGCTGCACGGCGTATTCCAGCTGGAGGCGTTTTTGCAGGCGACCACGGAAATGCTCGTTCAGCGCCTCCTGCATGCCGTCCCGCACCACCAGGACGGCCTTGGCAAAGCCGGCCTTCCAGGCGTCATAGAGGGAATAATCAAGCACGAATTCACCATCCGGTCCAACCGGGTCCATTTGCTTGATGCCGCCATAGCGGCTGCCAAGTCCAGCCGCCAGCACCAGCAGGGTGGGTCCACTACTCATCGTCGCCTCGCTTTCCTCTCTTTGCTGAAGTGTTCGTCATTGCCGCCGCGCTGGCAGCGTCCTTAGGACAGCGTCATCCGCCGTTGGCTGCGGTGCGCGCCGCCGCTGCCAGGGAGCTGATCTCGCCCCATTTTCCGGCCTGGATGAATTCCTTTTTGGCAATCCAGGTGCCTCCCACGAACGCCACCGCAGGCAGCGCCAGGTAAGCACGCAGGTTCTCCGTCGTCACGCCCCCGGTCGGGCAGAATTGCAGGCCCAGGTGCCCATACGGGCCGATCAGCGCCTTCAACATGGGAACGCCGCCAGACGCCTCGGCCGGGAAGAATTTAAGCATGGTGCAACCAGCGGCGACAGCGGCTTCGATGTCGGAAGGCGTGCATACGCCCGGGGCAAACGGCAGTCCAGCCCGCCGCGCTGCCGCGACCACAACCGGGTTGAAGCCAGGCGCCACCGCGAATTTGGCGCCAGCGTCAGCGGCCTTTTGCGCCTGGTCTGACGTCAGCACTGTCCCGGCGCCTAAAATCAAATCAGGGAACTTCTGGGAAGCGGCTCGAATAACGGCTTCTGCCGCAGCCGTCCGAAACGTGATTTCCGCCACGGGCAAGCCGCCCTCAAGCAAGGCTTCGCAAAGCCTGAGACCGTCGTCCACGCTGTCCACCGCGACCACCGGCACGACGCGATATTCCCGCAATTTTCCAAACACCATCTTCATGCCTTTCGCTTACTCGCCCACACCCTCCGCGTTATGTTGACCCTCTCCATGCTTGAGAAACCATATATAAATGTAACGCCTTGCTGGCCTAAAGCAACCCGCTAGGTGACAGAACAAATTAGGGAGCAATCGGTCAGCCTTCTGTAGTGCCTTTACAAGGCACCACTTTCGGGGCACGCCTTTCCCCCGGCTGAAGCCTGGGGTTAAGCATGGTTAAGCGCCTACGGCGCAACGGACATGACTGTAAGCATGATACAGTTTTGCCGGCTGAAGGCCCGTGCAGGACAAGTGCCTTCGCTCCACTGTCCATTAAAGTCCACTTTCGTCCACGTCCACTCTCCACTAACGTCCACTTCTGTCCACAGTCCATCGTCTACTAACGTCTACTAACGTCCATTGTCCACTGTCCACTAAATCGCCTTACCCGGGGCTCTTGGCTCTGCTGCCTGCCGGGACTCCGAGCATCAACTGCGGAGCAATTGCTGCTATCAGCGCAGCCCAATGCCTTCAGCCAGCGCCTTCCTGTCACCGGAAAGCACACCCAAGACCGCGCTAGACTATCTTTTACTAAACTTTCATTTTCTTTCAATATGATTTTTATATTTTTTATAACTTATTTGATTTCATCATTTTATATATTAAAATATACAAAGAGTTAAAAAGCATCATTTATGCAATACTTTGCAACAGGAGACTAAATCATGGCCATTAGCAGCGCACATTTTTTTCGGGTCAGCGTTTCTCTCGTCTTGGCTGTCGCTTTACATTCCTCCTTGGTTTCCCGTTCCGATTTGGCGGTTGTTCTCAATCCTCCTGAAGCCGTTCTGGCCGGTTGCGGCTGGCGGGTTGCGGATGGCGCCTGGAACGATTCCGGGGTTCAGTTGGAGTTGCCTGCTGGGACGCACGTTGTGACCTTCCGTCCTCTGGGGGGCTGGGTCGCGCCGCTGCCCTGGACCGTGACAATCACCGACCCGGAGCGCCCCAGCACCATCCTGGCGACCTATTCCAAGACTGCCGCGCCAGAAGCGCAAATCCACCTTGTCCTTGACGTCACCGGCGCTGTTTCCGGCCGCCGTCACCCCTTGACGCTGTCAGCCGTCGACCAGGCGAATGACGCCTATCACCCGGCCGAAGACATCGGCGCCTATCTGCCGTTCAGCGAAGGTTGGTCCTCGCTGGCAGTGACGGCAGAGGGCGCGGACAACGGCCTGTTCTGGGACACCCACGCACTCCGCCCAGAAACGACCTGGACTGTCGCCGGCGTAATCAGTGAAACCGACCCGCTCACCCTGACTTGGCGCACTGCAGACCTGCCTGACGAAGTCGCCATGGTGATGACCGGCGCACTCTTGCCAGCGCCCATCGACATGACTGCCACGACCAGCTGTACGCTGACGTCACCCGGCCCCTTCCACATCCAAGTTCAAGCACGGCATCCACGCCTCCGAAGCACCACGTATGCCTTAGAGGCCGGCTGGAACGTGATCGGAGTCGTCCACCAGCTGCTTGACGCCTCGGCTCGCCGACTCGCTGACATGCAGCCATGGACTCACCATGGCGCGACCGGAACGCTGAGCGCCAGCCGAGACCTGCCGCCCGGCGCAGCTTGCTGGGTCTTTGCCCTGGCCAAAGCCCAACTGGAGCTGCTCGGCACAGACGTTGACGACGGCCAACAAAACGCCAGGAACCTACAGCCAGGCTGGTCATTTGAAACCGTCTTCACACCAACCCCAGCCACGGACGCCAGCCCAGCCTGGAAGTGGCGGCGGCGCCGTTTTGTCCGGGAAACCAACACCCTCACCCCGGGAGTAGGCTACTGGATTTACCGGCCATGAACACGGTTCCAGCACCAGCATCGGAAACAGAAAAGTTTTTAAATGATGCAAGCATTTGCTTTCTTTTCCGTTTACTGGCATATTAAATTCAGAAATCGTGACTGTACTACGCCCAATCCTGCCCGCCTCATCATCAGCTGCGGACGCGGCGGCGTTGTCCCATGCAACAGAAGGAACCACACCATGCCAAAGAAGCTCCTGATTTTCGCGGTCGCTATCCTGGCCGCAGCAGCCGTCAGAGCCGTTGACGAGCGTTTTTTCACTAGCGCCGTCATTCCTGACGCCAATCTCATCTATCAGGTTGACGCCAACCAGATGGCCAAGGACACCCCTATAACCAAAAAACTGTCTAAATTGCGCGAGAACATGGCTGATTCCAACCCCATGGAAGAAGTCCTCGGCGATCGCATGCAGGCCTATACTACTTTGCTCAACGCCACCCAGGCTTTCACCAAGGAACTGGAAATCGAGGATGACGACGTTCTCCGGATGCAGACCTCCGTGTCCCTGAACACGCTGACCCTCGCCCAGGACAAAATCGACCCGGCAACGCTCGACGGCCTGATCGCGTTCGAATTCAGCAAGCCCGTCCGCCTGGAGGACATTGCCAAGGCCGCCGCCAAGATTTCCGCCAACCAGGGCCTTGTTTCCGAAGCCGTCGCCGACACGGCGTCCGGCATCCCGATGCAAAAGATGAACGCCGTCATTGACCCGGCCACCAAGGCAGTCGTCACCTTCGCCTTTGCCCTTCCCGATCCAGCTGTGCCGACGGTGCTGTACGCCGGCCCGGAAGCGTCGGTTCGTTCGGCCCTGGAGCGGTTCGTCGCCAAGACGCCTGTCGCCATGCCAGAGGCACTGGCGAGCATGAAAAAACAGCTTCCCGCCGACGCAGCGGCGGTCGTCCTGTTCAGCCCGCCTGAGAATATGCGCGAGTTTTTGCGGAAACGCGCCGCCGACCCCAAGACGGCCCCTGCTTTCGCCATGACCGCCAAGACTGTCGCCGAAATGACCGGCATAGCCTTCCATGCCGCAGTCAAGGAGAAAATCGACCTCCGTCTCGCCTTTAACATGCGCACCAACGAAGACGCCGCCATCTTCAAGAATGTGGCGGACGGCATGATCGTCGCCACCATCAAAATGATGATCATGCAGAAGCTCGGCCGCACCACTCCCCTGACCGACAGCATGGCGTGCACTATAGAGGGCAGTTGCGTCGCCATCAACGCCGCCCTCACTGCCGAAGACATTGACATCTTCACCGCCTCGGCACCCCCGGAGCCGGCCGGTCCGCCGCTCGGCGTACCCGCCCAATAATGCTCCGGCCAGACGCCTATAACTATGAGGATTTGATGACGCCGCGCCAAGCTATGCCTCTCACGCCTTCAGAAATGTCAACAGACTATAACATCCTATCAAGAAAAAATTATCACACTCACACGCGCCTTTGCAAGCATGCCAGCGGCTGGGTTGACGACTATTGCCAGGCCGCCCTGGCGCAAAATGTGTCTGTGCTTGGCTTCAGCGACCATACGCCGCTTCCGGACGGACGCTGGCTCAGCGTGCGCATGACCCTGGAAGAACTACCGGGGTACGCTGCCGCCGTCCACCAGGCCCAAACTGCCTACCCGGGTCTCACGGTGCTGGCCGGCATGGAATGCGAACACGTGCCGGAATACTTGGACTTCTTCCGCGAAACGCTGCTGGGCCAATTCGAGCTTGACTACCTGGTCGGTGCCCTGCATGCGTACCTGTATCGCGGAGAATGGGTCGGACTCTACGGCAATACGATCACCGACGACCAGCTGGCAGCCTACGCTGACCATCACGTCGCCGCCATCAACAGCGGCCTGTATGCCTTCATCGCCCACCCCGACCTGTTCGGCGTACCTCTGCGCGGCTGGACGCCAGCTGCGGACGCCTGCTCGCGGACCATCGTCGAAGCCGCCGTGGCCTGCCAAGTGCCCCTCGAAATCAATGCCTACGGCTTGCGTAAAAAAATGGTCGTGGATAGCGACGGCTGCCGCCACCTATACCCTCTGCGCCGATTCTGGGAAATCGCCGCTGAGTATGACGACTTGCAAGTAGTGGTCAATTCCGACGCCCATCTTCCGGAAGACGTCTGGGGAAATACCGATGACGCCATCCGTCTCGCCCAAGAACTACGCCTGCGCGTCGTCAATGACTCCCTGGATGAAGACATCCGAATCCGAAACGCATATCACCGCTGACTATACTCACTTCACCCAGCAGGAATGCCATGCCTGAACTAACACGCCCACGAATCATCTCTTTCGAACCCCTGGCCGGCGCAGCCGGCGACATGATCCTGGCTGCCCTCTTCGACCTCGGCGTAGACCCAAAAGCCGTGGAAAAAACACTGCACCAAGCAGGGCTGACATCTATAAGCCTGCAATTCGCCCGACGCCGATGCGAACATGGAATCGTCTGCGGATACCTTGATGTGATCGACACTGACGCCGCGCATGATGATCATGATCATGACCACGGGCACGGACATGACCACGGCCACGAGCATAATCATGACCACGACCACGACCACCATCACCACGACCACCATCACGCCAGCGAGGAGGGTGCAGCGCCTGCGCCGCATCATCATCGCGGCCTCAAAGACATCCTGGCGCTGATCCGCAGCAGCGACGCGCCCGCAAGAGCCAAAGAGCGCGCAGAAAAAATTTTCCGTCGTCTTGGTGAGGCTGAGGCATCTGTTCACGGCATTGACGTCGAGCAGGTTCATTTTCACGAAGTCGGCGCTCTTGATTCGATAGCTGACATTTTCGGAATTTGCCTGGCCTTGGAACAACTGGGAGTGGAGCGCATCTATTGCTCTGGCTATAAGATAGGCCATGGCACAGTCCGTTGCGCGCATGGCCTGATGCCGGTCCCGGCGCCGGCCACAGCGCGCCTGCTGGAGGGCTATCCCGTCACCCGGCTCCCTATTGCCACTGAACTCACCACGCCGACCGGCGCCGCTGTTCTCACCACCCTTGCCGAAGGCTCCTTGCCAACACAGCCATTCCGGCTCCTCGCCACCGGCAATGGACATGGACGAAAAAACCTCCCCGAAATGCCGAATATAATCCGCGCCCTGCTCCTGGAAGAACAGACTGGCGAGAATGCCAATTCCGAGGCAAAGGCATGGGGCGAGGAAGAAACACTGTCGCTCATCAGTTGCGAGACCGACGACCAAACAGCAGAGTCGCTGGGCTATCTGTCTGAACGGCTCCTGGCCGCCGGCGCCCTGGATGTCAGCGCGACAGCAGTGCAAATGAAGAAAAACCGCCCCGGCGTCCGCTTGCAGATTCTGTCGCGCCCGGCTGACGAAGTGCGCCTGGCAAACATCATTCTGACCGAGTCAAGCACACTCGGGGTGCGCATCCAGACGGCACGACGCCTGTATCTTCCGAGAACGACGACAAAAGTCAACACGCCCTGGGGAGAAGCCGCCGTCAAAATCGTCCGCCGACCGGACGGCCACACAGAAACAATACCGGAGTACGAAGAAGCCCGGCGCATTGCGCAGGAACACCAGCTGCCGTTGAGGCTCGTCCTGGACACGATCAAGGCATGGCAAGCATAAAAGGTACTCCGGGGAAGGCGCTTGAGTGGACAGCCGAAGTCACAGCCCCAGCAGCCGCCGAGCGTTACCGCCTGCAATCAGCTCTTTCTGCGCATCCGGAATTTGGCAATGGTGCAGCTTGAGCAGGGAGGGTTCTATCTCCTTGAACGGGGCGCCGCTGCCAAAAAGAATCTGCTCCGACCCCAATTTCCGCACCATGTCGGCCAGCGCCTGGCCATAGCAGGAATAGTAGCGGGACATTTCCAGGCAAAGGTTGGGCGGCGCTGTCATCGACAGGTTGTACCCTCCCTCGGTGCCAATGAAGGTGACCTGCGGGAAACGGGCGCAAATCGCCAAAACGCTCTCCATGCCCAAAGGCTGGTTGGGTTCCATCCAATGCTTCTGACGGAAATTCACTATTTCGTTCGGCAGCAGCACCGGGATGCCCAACTCACCGGCACGGGTCAGCAAGGCGTCCGCTGTCCCGTCAGCCAGATTGTAGTTGTGATAGCATGGACTTAGCCGCAAGGCCCGGAACCCCAGCTTCTCCACGCAGGTATCAAGGTCGCGCACGGCTGCGGCATAGCCAGGATTCAAGGTGGCGACTCCGACAAAAAAGTCCCGGTGGGGGGCAATCTCCTCTGCCAGCTCAAGATTGGCGTCCTGGCTGTTCATGTAGAAGAGGGCGGGCGTACTTGCAACCGCAGCGCCCTTCACCCCATAGCTTTGCAGATACTGGCGAAGCTCGCCGGCAGTCCGGCGCGGAAGACGACGAAACGGCCAATGGCCGATGGCAGTGTTGATGTCAAACATCTCAAACCTTCCTTCTTGCCATAATCCTGGCAAAATTATCATGGCAAATCAGGCGCATCTCTCGCATGGACAAGCCGGCCGCCAGCAATTTGCCGACCCCTTCCTCCAGCGAGCCGTCCGTAGCAAACAGCAGCCGCTCGCAGCCGACAGTGTCGACACTGCGACGGACGATGCCAGCGTCAATGACCGAACCGCTCAGGTCAATGTAGTAATTATCTGAATCAATCCCCTCCAGGGTGCGCAGGTTCCACTCCCAGTCGCCTCCTCCCCCGATGTGTCCCTGAATCAGAATCGTCTCCGGATATTTTTCCAGGGCGACGCGGAAATGGCCGGCATTGCTCAGCCGGGGCTGGGCTGCCATCGTCGCCGGGTCGGTGCATTTGCCGGCGTGCATCAGCACCGGGACGCCAAGGCTGGCCGCCTTCTCCATGACCGGGCGCTGCTCGTCAGCATCAACGAAAAACTGATGGTACAGTTTCACCCCGGCCATGTTGCGTTCGACAATGCAATGTTCGATTTCAGCCAACGCAGCGGCCGGGTCATGGGCGTCGACAAAGCAAAAGCCGATGAAGCGGGGCGAATGCTGCATCGCCTGCCAGACCACTTCGTTGCCGGCCCGGTATCGCTCCGGCGCGACAACGCTGTCGGTATAAGGCACGGAGACTGCAATGCGGTCGATGCCGAGGCGGCTGCATCCTTGCAGCAACGCTTCTGCCCGCCCGACGTCCAGATTGCCGTCCGCACCGGCGCGGACATGGTTGTGGGCGTCAATGGCGGCGAGTTCTTGAGGTAGGGCAGTTTGCACTTTATGATGTTCTCCTTTCAGAAAGGTGAATTGCGGTTTGCGGTTGACTGCGGCGAAACAAACTTCTCAAGGCCGCTGGTAGAGCCGTCAAAGGTGCAGAAGCGGAATTGGGCTTCTCCCAATTGGAACTTTGCATCTTTGAACAGACAGCTGTCAAATACCATTGGGTTGCCGCAGGTTATGCTGGCAATCGGCTCGACGTTGCGCATCATAACCTCGAATCGGGGTGCATCCGGTCTTTTGTCCAAATTGGAGCTGAACAGGAAGCCTCCCGTGCCAGTTTTGCGGATGTTCTCCAATACTACCTTGTTGGGGACTCGAACGGCATGGGCATAATCAA
>Ga0123335_1002988_pt1 | contig 24309 bp, 5 predicted proteins | sample BiotimSIPDNA_2_FD_89707 | JGI IMG/M metagenome (GOLD analysis project Ga0123335, IMG submission 89707) | Anaerobic biogas reactor microbial communites from Washington, USA - Biogas_R2 time_0 SIP DNA | ecosystem: Engineered > Bioreactor > Anaerobic > Unclassified | place: Washington, USA...
CAAAAAAGAAGGCGCCGCTGGCGCTGCTGCGGCTCCTGCTGGCGCTGCTGCGGCTCCGGCCGCTGGCGCTGCTGTGGCTCCCGCTGGTGCTGCTGCGGCTCCTGCTGGCGCTGCTGCGGCTCCGGCCGCTGGCGCTGCTGCGGCTCCTGCTGGCGCTGCTGTGGCTCCCGCTGGTGCTGCTGTGGCTCCCGCTGGTGCTGCTGTGGCTCCGGCCGCTGGCGCTGCTGCGGCTCCGGCCGCTGGCGCTGCTGTGGCTGAGATCCTCAATCCGATTCGCGTCAGCATGGAAGGCGCTGCCAGCCTGGTTAAGATCGAGTGCGCTGCCCCTGCCGTTGGCGCGGGTGAGGCTCCGTCTAGTGCGGCAGCTTTAGCTGCCGGGACTGAAGTCTCGGTTGATGAAGCGTCTGGCATTGTTCATATCATGCTTCCTGGCGTGCGTTCCAGCGAGCAGCCGGATCGCGTGGCGCTGGATGACCCCAATATTGCTTCGTTGCGCTGTTACCTGGACGACGCGGAAGGCCGCGCCAAGGTGCAAGTGCGCCTGCGCAAGCGCACCAGCGGCTATCCGAGCGTGAGTCATGCGTTGACGGACAATGGGGTGGTCATCACCGTCGGCGCGCCGGACCGTGCGCCGGACTTGGATCCCATGCCGCTGACTAAGAAGGCCGCGCCCGCGCCCAGCCTGCATGAATTTGATCCGCTCATCCTCAGTCCTGAGCCTGATGACACCTTCACTTCCAGCGGCCAGATCACAGTCAAGACGGCTTTTTTCCTGGCTGGCCAACCCACCTTGTATATCAATGGCGAAGCGGTTCCGCAGGAACGCGTTGGCCAGCGCTCCGTCGATATCACCACCCGGCGCATGAGTCTCCTTTACTATGGCGTCAATCTTATTCCTGGCGTGAACACTCTGCGCCTGGAAGTCCTCAATCCCGGCGAAAACGCGCCGCGCGTCACTGAAGTCAAGGTGCTGCGCTCGGCGGCGCCGGTCAAAATTGAACTCGAGGTGACGCCGAAGTCATTGATGGCTGATTCATTGACTGAGCCGCAATTGCGAATCGCCTTGTTTGACGATAAGGGCGTGCTGACTGGGCACGGCTCAGTGGTTACGGTCTCCGTTGACAAAGGCGACATCCTTTCGCCTGACTTGCGGGTGACCGAGCCCGGACACCAGGCGCAAGTGCGGGATGGCATGGCTCTGATTCGCCTTAGCGCCGCGTCAACGCCGGAAACGCGCTCCATCCGGGTCATCGCCGGTGATCTTGATCAAACCGTCAAGGTGGTTTTCAAACCGCACCAGCGCCCGTGGATTGTGTCGGGTATCGTGTCCGGCACGGTCACTGACGCCCATACCCGCGAGAGCAAGCGGGAAGGCGGCATTGAATTGGAACGCAAGATCGAGACCGAGAACCGCGTGGCCTGGTTTGCCAAAGGCTCACTGCCATACGATATGGTGCTGACTACGTCATACGACTCAAGAAAACCGCGGGACGATGGCCAAATCTTCAGCGAGCAGGATTTAGAGAAATACTACCCGGTCTATGGAGATGAATCAGAACAGCAGTATGAAGCCGAATCGCGCGACAAGCTTTACGTCAAGGTCGAAAAAGACCAGTCGTATGTCATGTATGGAGACTTTGAAACTGACATGGACAAGGCCGAGCTGGCCGCCTACCAGCGCTCCATGACCGGAGCAAAGGCGCACATAGAAAGCACCTACGTTGACGTTGATGCGTTCTTCTCGCACAACGACCAAATCCAAATCAAGGGCCTGGAAATCCGCGGCCGCGGCGTCAGCGGCTATTATACCCTGCCGGATAAAAATATTATCTACAACAGCGAGCGTGTCGTCATTGAAACCCGTGATCGCTGGCACCCTGACCAGGTTATCAAGAGCGAAAGCAAGACGCGCTTCACGGATTACAGCATTGATTATGACACTGGCCGCATCCTCTTCAAACGGCCGATTCCTTCCAAGGACAAGGACAACAACCCGGTCTACATCGTGGTCGACTACGAGGTTGACGGCCGCAAGTCGAAAGACTACAACAGCTACGGCGGCCGGGCCGAGCTGCACAACGCCGCCCGCACCATGGCTATCGGCGTCACCCACATCCGGGATGAGTCCGCGCCTAAAGATCATGTCATTGACGGCGTTGACGCATCCGTTCAACTCATCCCTGGCCTGACCCTCAGCGGCGAATACGCCCAGAGCAGCTCGTTTGACGGCAGCGACGGCAGCGCCATGCGGGTGGAGCTGGAGGGCGAATACGACGCGGCTCGCTATCGTCTCTACTACCGGAATATCGGCAATGATTTTGACAACCAGAACATGGCTGGCGACCGCGCCGGCCGGATGACCCTGGGCTTTGAGGGCGAATTCGACCTCAACGAACACTGGTCAACCAAGGAAGAGTTTTACACTGAGACTGACCGCGAGGCTGACCGCCGCCGCCATGTGGCTATTCACGATTTCATCTATAAGAAGGACACGCGTGAATTGACCTTGGGCTTAGGCTACACTGAGGAGGAAGACATTTCGCGCACTGCCCGCAAGGGCGAGCGCCTCCGCAGTCCATTTGTCCGGGTTGGCGCTGGCTTCAACTTGAGCCAGTCCCTGCGCCTGGACCTGTTCCACCAGCAAGCCTTTGGCGATTCCGGCACTGACCAGTCAACGCGCAGCACTGCGGAATTGCGCTACACGCTCAATCGCTATGCCGACCTTGTTCTCAGCGGCGAGCGGAGAGATGTCCCCAACAGCGGCTATGAGTACAACGCCAGCCTTGGCATCGAAGCGAAAATCGATGAGTCCACCAGCGCCTTCAACCGCCTCAAGCTGGAAAACAGCGCCAGCGGCAAGCGGGTGAGCTCGGGCTCTGGACTTGACATCAGCCACCAGGTGAGCAGCGAATGGAAGCTGGGCGGCACCGCCGAACTGAGCCATTCCGTCCGCAAAAGCAAGAAGGCCAGCGATGAAGACTTCTGGGCCTTCACTTTGAGCACCGAGTACCGCCCACTGTCAGGCGCAGGAACAGCAGTCGCCCGTTATGAAATGCGAGACGAGGATACCGAGACATCCTACTTGACGGAAATCGGCGGAACCCTCAAGCTCGGCATCGACTATACGCTCTTTGGCCGCAATATCGTCAATTTCATCAATGCCAAGGACGAAGAGAGCGACCAGCTCAGCCTGGACCTGCTGTTGGGCTGCGCCTACCGCCCAGTTAACTGGGACACGCTCAATGTCATCGGCGACATCGAATTGAAGCACGAAAAAGACACTGATGTGGCTGATTACGGCCGCCTCAACCGCCTGATCTTCTCAATTGAAGGCAACTGGCAGCCCTGCAAGTGGTTGACCCTGGAAGCCAAATACGCCTGCAAAAACACGGATGCCGAGTATTTAGACTCAGCGCTGTTCAGCGATGTCAAGGCGCTCGCCGCCAGGGTGGATATCACTGAGCGCCTCTTTGTTTCCGTGGGCGCGCGAGTGCTTTCGCAGTACGACGTCTCAACGCATAGCCTCAGCTATGGCGGCAGCATCGGCTTCAACGTGCGCAAAGACCTCCAGCTGGCGTTTGGCTATAACTTCGAAGGCTTTGAAGACCGTGACTTCTCCCGCGGCGCACACTGGGAAAAAGGATTCTTCGTAGCTCTGCACTGGAAGTTCGACGAGTCGATTTTCGGCGTGCTGAGACGCCTGGAAGGAGAAGACAAGCCCTAATTAAACCACGGAAAACACGAAAGGATTTTTTAACCACGGAATACACGGAATACACGGAAGATTTTTTTAACCACTAAACCGGCAGCCAGAAGGCTGCACTGCGTACGATGCGGCAGGCGCCGTCCACTCTGTCCACCATGTTCACTTTGTCCACCATGTCCACTCTGTCCACAATGTCTGCGGCTGGTCGCGCCAGCTGGCTGCCGCTGGCAGCCTTGTGCGTGCTCATCGCGCTTTTCGTCGGCGTAGCACCGGCGTTATCTGAGCCGCGCCTGCTGGTTGAGCCGGAGGTGCTGTCCTTGGGTGAGCTTGATACTTCGACCGGCCAGCGTATCTTTCCTGCCCGTTTTACCTTGAAGAACGACGGCGACGCTCCTTTGCATCTTAACACGCCCCGCGCCGGCTGCGGCTGCACTAAGGTGCAGTTGAAAAAATACGAGCTTGCGCCAGGGGAGAGCACTGAATTGTCGGCAACAGTCGATGTCACCGGTCGGTATGGTTCGCAGCGCTTCTCCATTTTTGTCCCCAGCAACGCATCTGCGACCCCCAGTCACCTGGTCATTGAAGCGACAGTGCCGGACACCCGCACCGGCTGGGAACTCATATCTCCGCACCTATCCCTGAGCGATGACGCTACCGCCCGCCTGCATATACGCTATTTTGACAAAGGCCGTAAACTGCGCATCACAGCGCTGGAGCTTCCCGAGGGCTGCGAAGTGGTCACCCCTCTGCCCCTCGTCATCGCTGCTGGCGGCGGCCTGGGGCGACTCGACATCCGCTGCCGCCAGAATCTCGACTCTGCTAAAGAGAGGCTGCCCTTTGCGGTTCTCAGCGACCATCCGGAAAAGCCACGTGAGAATGGCTGGCTGATCATTGCCAATAAACCAACCACACCGCCGCCAACTGCGCCGCCGACAGGTGCAGCGCCAACTGCGCCGCCGACAGGTGCAGCGCCAACTGCTGCCGCGGCTGCCCATCGTGCCAAGATTGTGCCGATCGAGGCAGCGATCCTCAAGGACTTAGTCAAGTCCATGCAAGTCGTCAACGATTTAGTTTTGCTTGATATCCGTCCCCCCGAAGATTTCAAGCGCGGCCATATTCCGCGCAGTCTGAACTATCCTTCGACCGAATGGCAATTGGCGCAGCCCCCCTGGCCAGCCTCGGCAGTCCTGGTCGTCATCGCCGACCGTGATGAGATGGCCGCTAAAGCCGCCGAGGTGCTCGCGGAGAGCAAGTGCAGGCATGTGCTGACTCTCCGCGGCGGCATCGCAGCTTGGACGGAAGCAGCCGGCGCCAATACGCTGGTAACCGATTTGGTGACAACACCATGATAAATAAGCGCTTATCAATCTGGATTCTGTTGCTGACATTGGCTTGGCCACTGTTCGGCGCGGTTCGCATTAACGAAATCATGTTCGATACCGGCACCGACCCTGACGCCGAGTTCATTGAGCTGTATAACGACGGCGCCAGCAGCGTTGACTTGCAGAACTGGAGCCTGGTGGTTGACGGCGTGACGCTCGTGACCTTCCCGAACAGCCTGCCTTTGGCGGCCGGAGACTACCTGGCCGTGTTCGTGGGCAGCCCGACTACCCCCCCCAGCCGCGTCCTATTCGCTGGGACTGACTGAGCCAGCCATTGGCGACACCGGCAGCGAGATTTTACTGAAAGACGACAATGGCGATCCGCATGACTACATCGTCTACGGCGCCGTGTCAGCGAACCCGCCGTCACCGCTCGTCTTTCCGTCGCCGATCAGCCCTGGCAGCTGGGTAGCCGGGGATGGCCTGGCCTTTATTCAGCCGGACGGCACGAACCCTGACGCTCCCGGACAGTGGATCAATCGCCGCGGCGACCATGTGACGCCAGGGGCAGCGAATACGCAGCAGCCCGCGCCCACCGTCAGCTATGGCGCCATCACGGTGCCGGGCAGCTTCCCCAACGTCAATGCCTGCGATGAAATCGAAGTGCCCATCAATGTGAACTACAGCCACGAGGCGCCAGTCTTTGACGCCAACCTCACCTTCACGGTGCCAGGGGGCTTCTTCTTTGCGTCTGCCAGCGCCGACGGCGTTTTTGACGCCACGACTCGCACGGTGAGCTGGTCTTTGGGCGCCCTCAACGGCAACAAGTCGGTCAGCGTGCGCGTGCGTCCAAGTTGCTCAACGACGAGCGGGCAGTTCATCGGTGAGGGCTTAGCGCTGTCATTCTTGCGCTTTGCTGGCCAATCACCCACCCCGACCGTGAGCGGCAGCAACGCCACCCCCAGCTTCAACGTCAGCGCACCCGCGTTGACAGTGACCATGACCGAGTACGGCACCGGCAATAGCGCCATTGTCGCTGACATCTCTACTTTGGTGGAATTCCAAATTGAGGTCAAGAATACAGGCTCAGCTCCCATGAGCGGCGCTGGCGCCTACATGACCTTGCAGCTGAAGCCAGACCTCTTGTTCGTTGGCTTCCGCAAAAACGGCCCGACCGGAGACCCGGTGGATTATTTGGACATTGACGTTCCCAATGGCATTTTCACCGGTTGGACCGGCGCCATGGACCCAGGCGATACGCGCACCTTCTATGTCAAGGCGATGAATGTCGGCTGCGCTGAAATCCTGGGCAGCGCCAAGATCGCGCTGCTCTGGGGCTGCGGGGACGGCGTGCCGCTTGAGACGCCGGGCAGGCAGACATGCAGCATTGGAGCCAATACCAGCATTTCGGTTCTCTGCCCGCCAACGCTCACCTTTGCAGCGCCCAGCGGCGTTCCGCCAGTCTACATGGGCTGCCAGGATGTCACCCACAACATCGTCATGCACAACCCCAATGGCGTGCCGCTTAGAGTGACTGGCCTTGAACTCAATCTGCCCACCGACACCTACTGGATTTCCTCCAAAATCGGCGCTACTGACGTCGGCACCTACGACCAGCCGACCAAAAAGCTGACTTTCACCGCAGCGGAACTCACTGGCGGCACCGGCGAAATCGCTGCTAACGGCACCATCACCGTCGTGCTGGTCATGCGTCCGAACTGCGTTGCCAACACGGATCGTCGCGCTTCGGGCGTCTTCAACTACGAGTTTGGGTGCCTGAACTGCGGTTGGCTGCCTGGCTCGGTGAGCACCGAAGGCAGGGGCGTTCCCTTGCGGCAGCCAGCGCTGGCGGTCACCGTGCAAGACCCAAACAATCCCGATAAAACGACTGTCTTGGCAGAACGCGGCGAAACCGTGAAATTCAAGGTCGTCGTAGTCAACAATGGCATGGGTGACCTTAACACGGCCAGCGAGGGAGGCGGCTGGGTCGAGCTGCTCAGCATTGGCAGCGGCCTGGCCTTGCAGACGATCAAAGATATCACCGCAGGCATGCCCGGCACGGAAGTGACGCCAGTTGGCAACCGCTGGGAAACCGGAACCATGGCCGCTGGCGCCAGTCGGAGCTACCTGGTGGAATTCCTCGTCCAGGACTGTGTTGAGGTCGGCTATGAAGTCGGCACCTACTGGACCTGCGTTGGCACGCATGCGGATGATCACTGCCGCCAGGACGGCGAAAGCAAAGGCTCGGTGAACATTATCCTGCGCAATCCCTCGTTAAGCATCACAACCTCGCCATTCGCGGTTGACTACTGCAACGGCGTCAGCGTGAGCATCCCGGTCACTAATGCCAATGAGATAGTCGACGGCGAGTTCGTCAACGGCATGGCCAGGGACGTCCGCGTGGACATGATGGGAATCAGCGCGGCAGACTTTGACATTACGATGGCGCCTGGCTCGCCTTTCACGGTTTCCCACGCCGGCAACATGGCGAGTTTTTCCCTGGTCAATGGCTCTGACTGCGACCAGGATGGCGCCAACGACGACATCGGCCGCGGCCAAACCTACTACATCAATTTCACAGTTAAGGTCAAGGATGGCGTTTGCAGCCCGGGCGCCGGCGGCCCCCTGATCTACCAGCCCTACTACGAGGATTCCTGCAACATCCCCTACACCTCCGGCACCCAGCTGTCCAGCTTCACTCGCTCGGACTTGGTCGGCGTCAGCTTCACCAAGTCCGGGCCGCCCGTCGCCAATGTGGGCGATACAGACTTAACCTGGACCATAACGCTCAACTATACCGGCGAGCCGAACTCGCCCTTCATCTACACCCTGACTGACAACTATCCCGACGCCACCAATAATCCTTTCGGCAATTTTGTCTTGAAATCCGTCTCTGAAGGCGGCACGGTCTTGTCGCCCGGCACGGACTATACTGACGATGGCGACAAGATCACCCGCAATGTCTCGACGACTTTTGACGGCTTCGGCAACTTCAGCCAGACTTACACCATCGTCTTTGACACCCCTAACTCGGTCTGCGCCGGCGGACAAACCTATACCAACAACGCCAGCGTGGCGATTGACACGCCGGCCGCGCCTATTGACTGCAATAACTGTCCGCTGCCAAAGACTCTCACCGCCGCCTCGTCCATCACCTTCAATAACAGCGATGAAGATTATATTGACCAGCATACCCGCCGGGTGAGATACGATAATCTCAATGCCAACGGCCTGGACAATTCTGCCTATCAGACGGCTGCCGAAGTCTGCACCACCATGGTTTTTGACCAGATTCTGCACTTCACCAGCGCCAGTCCCAACAGCTGGAAGGTCGATGTTGATCCCGGCCCTGCCGTTGATATGCGCCCAGTCCGTTTCCACGATCCCCTTGATGCGAACTTGCGCGCACCCGGCGGCGATAAGCAGAACCTGAACGTAAAGATTTACTATTTCAGCGGGACGACGCTGCCTGCCGCGCCCTCAGGGACCGACTACGGCCCTGGCGGCAGCAATCTCGTGACCTGGAATGATGTGAGCTACACGGCTGGCAACTCGGTAGGCATTGACTTGGGCGGCCTGGACGGCATTGCCGGCCTCGGCAACAGCCCGGCTGTGCCGCAAGACGCTGGCATTTTATGGATTCGCTATACCTTGCAGTCCCAGGCGAATTCCATCGGCAACTTTAATGATTTTGCCATGGTCGCGGTTCCGCTTCCCGGCGGGGACCCCTGCAACCGGGGGCCGGAAGCGGAATACCACTACATGACGCCAGCGTCGGTCGCCGATTCCGACCCCACGGTCAGCATCAGCAGTTCAGCGCCCTTTAGTATCAGCCGCTGCGAGACGATCACGCTGCGCTTCAACCTGGGCATGGCGACAAGCCACCCCTTTGACGTCTATGACAACCGCCTCGTCGTTGACCTCCGCGGAAACTATCGCTACTTAGACGGAACGACCGTCTTTGGCGATGCGCTTCAGGACGAGGGCAGTCAAGCCATCACCAGCTTTGAACCAGCTGCAGCCGGCACCACCCTGACCTGGAATATCGGTGACATCAGGGGGCTGTCAGGAGGCGGCAACCGCTACGTCGAAATCCAGGTGCAGAAAACTTGCGACCAGACCTCGACCAGGCTTGACGCCACCTTGCTCAGCAACGACCACTGCAGTCAGATTCCTGACGGCAATGGCCCCGGGCAGGCCAACAAGCAAGACACGGAGATCGCCGGCATAACCTCCTTCATTAACAGCGACAGCGACTCCTACGAGCCTTTGCTCTACTCGGGTCGCCTCGAAACGCGCTTTGCCAGCCAGCGCGTCTTTTACAACGACGCCTATCCCACTGTGCTGCTGCATGTGGTCAACTCGGGCAATGGCACCCTCTACAATGCGCGGATTCCCGTCGAGCTGGGTTCTGTGCTCAGCAACACCGGCTCTCTTACCTTCCTCGAGGCGCATGTCACTGCAGTCAGCGGCCAGACCTCGGCGGTCATTGATCCCACCAACCCCATCATTCCAGTTGCCCTCGAAGATGAAAGCGCTCATGGTTATCGCAAAGTCACTCTCGGCGTTGACTGGATGGGCCCCAGCAGCATTGTCACCATACGCCTGCGCTTGCGCATGGTTCTTTGCGCTGACCTCAGTCTGAAAATCAACCAGGCGCATTGGGGCTGCCCGCCTGGGCCGGCTAGCGCCTGCCCGGCAAACCTCGCTGCCCCCGAATTGAACTCGTACATGGAGATCAAATCCGGCGGCGCCCGGGTGGTGGTCATTGAGCATCAGCCTACTCCCAGCATCCTTGACCTTTGCGGATCGAGGGTGCGCGTGGCCATCGAAGTCCTCAATGCAGGCAGCGTCAACGTCTATGAGCCGATTATTCGCGAGCGCTTGCCCGAGGGTCTGCAAATCGTCCCGGACAGCGTCGAGTATAGCATCAATGGCGGCGCCCTGACGCCTTTCCCAGAAGCCAGTGGCGCCGGCTTGCGCTATACGAGTCTGACTACGGTCACCACGCCAGGCATCGGACCCTACCAGACCATCTTATGGAGTTTCACCGATCCTAACGGCGATCACAACGAGGCCGACAGCCTGCTGCCGAGTCCGGCTTTTGATGATCCCAAGCCAGACGACCCGCTGTTCAACCGGCACCTGGTCATGAAGCCCGCGACGCGCCTGAGAATTGAGTTTGAGGCGGAACTGGACGGCTGCGCTAATGTGGACGCCTATCAAAAAAGCGATAAGCGTGGCATGGCGACGCTGCTCTTTGACCTGCCCTGCCATCATGATAATCGCGTTGACGCAGCCGGCAATGCCCTCGCCACGCCGCGCTTGCCGCTTGACGACAATACCCGTGAAGTGACCCTCATCGACCCCGGCAAGGCAGATGTGCAAGTCAACCTGAAAGGGCAAAACATCACCCAGAACGCGCCCGAAAGCGCCAACCAGATCAATGCCGAATTTAACGACGAGATCGAATGGACCGTGACTCTGAAGTCCCTCGGTCCAGGCGTTGTGCCCAATCCCACCCTCGAGCTGTTCGTTCCCTCCATTCTCTCGGCGGACTTTGCCAACGATCCGCCAGTGATCACCTCGCCGGCCAACATTGTTTTTGTCAACAGCAATCCGGCTGGCGTTCCCCAGGCTAATCCGGCGGGCACGAAGTACACCTTTGTTTTCCGGAACACCGATCCTGCCATGGTCGCTGCTGACCGCGAATACTACTTCTCCGCCACGGAATCTGTCACCCTCACCATCCCCACCAAGATCATTCAATGCATCTTTGAGAAACCGACCTTAGAGGCGCGCCTGCTCTGGGGCTGCTGCCCTGGCCTGCTCGACGCCAGCGGCCAGCATTTGGCGTCAATGCCGATCAAGAGCCGCGCTGATGAGCCGACGCTCAGCATCGTCGAAGGCGATGACGGCAATAACGTGATCACCGAGTTTGACAGCTGCCTGGGAGCCTACACCATCACCCTCACCAGCCCGATAACCAATCGTAACTTGTCCCTCTGGGACCTTGATGTCACCATGACCTTGCCGAATGGCTGGGCGTATGCGCCTTTGGCTGGCGACGGCACAGACTTCATCTACGCCGGAACCGACTTGCGCCCAGATGCGTACAAGCTCACTGCCGCCCAGGAAGAGCCGGTCATCAGTGGCAAGACGCTGCGCTGGCATAAGGCTGCCAACGGCGGCAATATACCCGATAACCTCGCCAGAGTCTTCCCCCGGGAAGAACTCAAAATCATCGTCTATCTGCGCGCTGACGGCAGCGCTGCCAACTGCGATCTTGACCCCGGTCCTGGCAAGCCGCCGGTTCCTAACTTCACCCAAACAGTCACCGCCCGCTACAAGGACTCCTGCGGCGATGTCCTGGATTCGCCCAAGACGTCCCAGGTCTCCATCAGCCCGAAAAGCCCCAATCTCAGCGTCGCGCTTATCCCCACGCCGAGTACGTACTTCATCAGCGGCACCGACGATACGGTCAACTGGATATTGCGCCTATGGAACAACGGTGACAAGACCGCCACCAACATTAAGCTCGACCTGGACTTCGGCGCGGGCTACAGCAGCGTCACCTTCAACAGCGGCACGCCGCCGCCGACGCAGGCCGGCAACAGCTTTGCCTGGGCCGTCGGCACGATTCCCGATCTGGCCCCCTTAGGGCACATAGACTGGCACTTCACGGGCAATATTGACAAAACGAACCGGGACAGCTTGACGGCCAGGGCCATTGTAAAGGGCTACTGCAACGAGAGAGACGGAAGCCAGGGCTGCACCTATTCGTTCCAGGAGCTGGAAGAGTTTGTCTCGGGCGCGGCCATTGCCAAAACCCTGGACGGTACGCGCCTGGCCGCACCTGCCGCCAGCACGCCTACCGCCAATGACGCCGCCGCTGTCAGCGCCAATGTCAGCATCGGCACGATTCTTCGCAATGTCATCCGCGTTGATGTCTATGAAGGCGGCTTGACGAATCTTGAGGTGCGCGATGTGCTGCCCAGCGGCCTAGTCTTCCTTGAGGCTAACTTAGTGGACAGCGCCGGCGCTTTGGTAGCTAATCTCACGCCGACGTCAACGACCAACAACATCATCACCTTCTCCCACAGCACTGTCTCGCAACTCGCTAATATCACTGGCGGCCGCACCGGCGCAAATGCTCTTTTCATTGAAATCTGGACGCGGGTTGATGATAATACGACCGTAGTGACCGATGGGGAGCTTTTGACCAACACCGCGCAGCTCTCCGTCAAACGTGGAAATAGGACGTTTGATCACACGACGCCTGGTGTGACACTGTTTTCTGATAATGCGATCACCATCCTTGAGCCGTTTATTCAGGATGACGCCTCCTTGACCAAGACCTCCCTCCCGGTCAGCCTGCCTGAAGACCATAGCGGCGCTCCCCTGAACATCGCTGCAAGGCCAACCGGCGATGACCCGGTCATCTACACTTTCAGCGCGAAAAACACCGGCACCAGCCCAGCCTATGAACTGGTGTTCACGGACTTGATCCCCTGGCAGCTTGCGAATCCCAGTGCGCAGGTCAGTCCATACGAACCCAGCGTGACGATTACGCCGGACAGCGGGTCGGCGCGAGTCCTGACCAACGGCGTCGACTATAATATGACCTGGACAGCAGGCGTCGACCCCAATCCCGGAACATTTAAGATCAATCTGCTGACGACGGCCAATGCCGCCCTCGGCGTCAATGAAACCATCACTATCGCCTACTACGGCAAGATCGCGACCTTTGCGCCCGGTACGTTTGTGGACAACAGCGGCAAAATCACCGGCTACTCCAGCCTGCCCGGCGATGGCGCGACCTTGACGACCGCGCGCGGAACCAGCCTCGCGGAAAATGCTGATCAGCGCGTCAGCTATGCGAGTACCTATCGCCCTTTGCCGGAAAAGCGGACCTATCATAAATTCACCAGCGAACTGGACGCTACCGGCGGCATCATCGCCGAAGTCACCCCCATGTCTGACGGCGCAGCCCCAGCTTTGCGCAGCGACGGCACGACCCGCGCCACCATCGGCGAAAAAGTCGAATATCACCTGCGCCTGGATTTGCCGGATTTGATCCGCCTGTACGACCTGAGTTTCAGCCTGGATGTGCCTGATGGCCTGACGGTCACCAGCGCCCAATGGGAAATTGTTGCGACCGGCGGCAATTTCAGCGGCGCGGAGAAGACTCTCAGCTTTACTGAACTCGGCACTGGCATCACCCAGGTGCGCGGCCAGGCCGGCGCCGGCGCGAATGACTTCCCGCAGCCGATCAACAACACCAGCGGCAGCGGTCAGGAAATGCTGGTCAAGGTGATGCTGCGGGTTGACCGCAGCTATACCGGCGGCGCTGCCGTCCTCACGGGCAATACCTTTAACCTTCCTGCCTCCTTTGCCTGGGGCGACATCGGCAGCGTGGGCATTGCTCCTGTCCCGGCCTTCACCATCGTTGAACCGAATCTGACTACCTTGACCAAGGTGCGCAATGCCCACTTGCAGTCAGACAACAGCACGGCGGCTACCTCACCCGGCACCGGCACCTATCGCAACTTCAACCCCATCGGGCCGGATAGCGCCACCAGCGCGACTGACCCAGTCAACAATGTCTACCAAGTCCGCGCCGGCGAGATAGTCGAGTACAAGCTGACTTTCCGCAATGACGGCAATGCCACCGCTTGGGACGTTACGCTGCGTGACATTGTGCCCAGCGGCATGACGCTGCGCACCGGAAGCGTCAGCATCACAACCAATCCGGCTGACGCTGGCATCACTATCAGCACGCCGACGCCGGCAGCAACGCTTGATTTCACTATCAACCGCGTCCTGCCCGGACATGAGGTGACCGTACTCTATCGCTGCAATGTGGACACGAATGTCGCAGCAGGCCGCTACTTGCAGAACCAGGCCGAAATTATTCAGTACAGCTCTTTGCCGGAAGCGCCCCAGGTCACCTGGCCTGACTATGACCGCAGCATCGCCTCCGGCGACAGCGGCCACTACACCGCCCTCGGGCCGGTGTTCGAGAAAGTCGGCACGCCCTTCCCGACCAGCAGCAAGACCGTTACAGCAGAGTTCACCCCGCCGGACGCAGGGGTTCGCGCCACTATCGGCGAAAAGATAACCTACACGCTGCGCCTGAATATTCCTGACACGTCGACGCTCTATGACCTTACGCTGGTAGATGTCGTGCCTGATGGCTTGCAGGTGCACTCCGCTAACTACAGCATCAACGGCGCTGCGCCCGTCGCTATGGACACGGTGGTGAACGCCAATGGCACCACGACCGTCTCGGCTGCGACTACGCCCTTTGGCGACGTGGCCGGCACTGCCGGCGTGACGGACGACATCGTCATCACCATCATCGCCAGTGTGGGGGAAACGTTCAAGACCGCCACCGGCGCTACCGACAATGGCGTTAGCGGCGTTGTTGACGCGGGGGACGTTTTTGCCAACAACGCTACCTTCACCTGGAACCAGCTCAATGGTGAGGCGACTACGGCTTTGAGCCAGGATGTTGCAGCCTCAGCCGTGACCTTCACGATTGTTGAGCCGCTTTTGGCCGTAACCACTCTTACCAAAACCCGCACCGGACATTATGAGTCCAACGGCACCACCCCTGCCACCTCCCCTGGCACTTCCAGCTACAGCAACTATAATCCCAGGGGACCAGTCACGCACACCAGCGCTCAGAATCCAGTGCCTAATGTGTATCAAGTCACCTCAACGGATATTCTTGAATACACCGTCACCTTCACTAATACGGGTACTGCCCGGGCCTACGACATCCTCCTGACCGACGCTGTGCCCGCCGGCATCAGCTTGGTTACGAACGGCGTCAACGCGCCAACAATTTCCGGCGGAACCACTGCCGGCATCGCCTTCCTCAACAGCACGCCAGCCCAGCCCAGCGGCAGCGGCACGCCAATCAACTTCAAGGTCAACTGGCTCGACCCCGGCCAGACCTGCACCATAACCTTCCGCACCAAGGTCGAATCCGGCGTCGGCGTCGGCGCCTATCTCCAGAATGAACTGAGCATCACGGACTATGGCACCACGCCTGACGCCACCGCCGCATTCCCTGACCTTGAACGCGATACGACGTCGACGGCGCCATACACCGCCCCCTATCCCAAGTACGAAAAGGTTGGCACGCCATTCCCCATCAGCAGCAAAACCGTTGAGGCAGAGCTTACCGCGCCGGCTGGAAAACGCAAGGATGGCTCGAACCGTGCCACCATCGGCGAAAAGATAACCTACGAATTGCGCCTGGATATTCCCGGCACGACGTCATTCTATGACTTCGCTGTCGTTGATGTCCTGCCCGATGGCTTGCAGGCGCAGTCAGCCTCCTACAGCATCAACGGCGGGGCTGCCGTCGCCATGGACATGATAGTCAACGCCAATGGCACTACGACCGTCTCGGCTACGACCCATCCATTTGGCGACGTGGCCGGCGTCGTTAACGTGAGCGATGAAATCATCATCACTATTGTCGCCAATGTGAAGCAAGCCTATCATGGGGGCGCCATTGTTGACGCAGGGGACATTTTCGCCAACAACGCTACCTTCACCTGGAATCAGATTAAAGGCAACACCTCCACGGCCTTGAGCCAAAACTTCGAGCCGGTGGACGTGACCTTCACCATTCAGGAGCCTAAGCTGGAAAACCTCACCAAGGCGAAAGCCGCTGTCTCGCCAGCCTCGTTTGGCGCACCTCTCAGCGGCTATCGCAATTACGAGACCGTAGGGCCCAACCCAAACAACAGCGGTCCAGTCAATAACGTCGACGTGGTCTCGCCTGGTCACATTGTAAGCTATACGCTCAGGGTCACCAACAATGGCGACGGCATCGCCTACGAGGTGGATCTGGTTGACATCGTCCCGGTCGGCATGAGCTATGTGGCCGGCAGCGCCACAGTCTCCACCACGCCCGTTCAGACTCCCGCCATCGCCTTCCGCACGACGCCGACAATGGGCGCCGACCGAAAAATCACCTTCGAACTCAACCAGCTGGCGAAGGATGCCACCGCAACCATCGAATACGTTCTGCAAGTTGACAATCCCGCAGCGGCTGGTCGCTTCCTGCTCAACCAGGCAGTGCTGCACAACTATCGCTCCCTGCCGAGCACCGTCACTTATCCTGCCGACGCCCGCGATATCACCACGACAACGCGGCCCGCCCCGCAGCGCTACGGCACCCTCGGACCGGCCTTCACCTACGTCGGCACGGCCTTTCCCACTACCAGCAAAACCGTGGAAAGTGAATTTTCGCCGCCATCCGGCAAACTGGCTGACGGCAGTGCCCGCGGCACCATCGGCGAAGTGATGACCTACGAGTTGCTAGTGGACATTCCCGACAATCACATCCTCTACGACATGCAGATTCTTGACGTGCTCCCTGCCAACCTGACGGTACGCAGCCAGAATCTCGTTCCAGCTGACATTACCTACGCTGTAGTCAACAGCAATGGCACCAGTACGACTTACAATGCCAGCTCGACGCAATTGACGATAGACGGCAATACGGTCTCTCTTTACTTGCCGTCCGATGTCCAGGCAGCCAATGGCGTTGCCAACGAAATTCGCCTCGTGATTGCGGTCACGGTTGATGATGTGGCGGCCAACGTCGCTGGCGTCGTCAAAGCCAATACAATGACCTTAAGCTGGAATCAGATTGATGAAAGTCCCAGCGCACCGGCAGGCCGCACGAAGGTCAACAGCATTGTCACGCCGGGCACTGGCACGGTGAACTTTACGATTATTGAACCGCTTTTGGCCACGACCACTCTCACCAAAGTCCGCAGTGGGCATTATCAGGCTGACGGCAGCACTGCGGCCACCTCTCCCGGCACTGCCACCTACAACAACTACAATCCCAGGGGACCGAATTCGCATCTGAGCAAACTGACCCCAGTGCCCAACGTGTACCAAGTCCGTCCAACGGAAATAGTTCAATTCACCGTGACGTTTACCAACACTGGCACCGCCCGGGCCTACGACATCCTCTTGACCGACTATGTGCCCGCCTACTTCACCCTTCTCACCGCCGGCGTCAACGCTCCGACCATCTCAGGCGGCACCACCGTTGGCATCGCCTTCATCAACAGCACGCCGGCCCAGGCTGGCGGCAGCGGCACGCCGATCACCTTCGCGGTCAACTGGCTTGATCCCGGTCAGACCTGCACCATCACCTTCCGTACCAAGATCGAAGCTGGCATCGGCGCCGGCGCCTATCTCCAGAATGAACTCACCATTGATGACTACGGCACCACACCCAACGCCACGGCCGTGTTCCCCGAGCTTGAGCGCGATACGACGTCAGCAGTGCCCTATACCGACCCCAATCCCAAGTACGAGAAGGTCGGCACGGAATACCCGGTCACCTCCAAGACCATCCAGACGGAATTGACCCCCCCCGGTGGCAAGCTCAGCGACGGATCGAGCCGCGCCACCATCGGTGAACTGGTCACCTATGAAATCCTACTGGATATTAAAGACAACCTGCAACTTTTCGATCTCTCGTTCAGCGATCTGCTGCCGGATGGCCTTACGGCCGTCTCAGCCACCTACGCCATCCAAGGCGGTGCGTCAGGCAATATGACCATTGGCGCCGAGAACCTCGGCAGAGCGCAGATCACGGCGCCCGCCACAATGCTCACCGACGTGGCTGCAGTCGCTGGGCATACCAACGAAGTGGTTTTCACCATCAAGGCCACCGTGGACCAGAGATTCGTCTCCGCCAGCGGTGCCACGGACAATGGTTCCTTCGGCGACGGCGGCGCCAATGGCATCGTCGATGCCGGCGATATCCTCAGCAACAACGCGACCTTCACCTGGAATCAGATCAACGACGTGGCCAGTGCCTCCACCCAGAACGCCGCTCCGGCGCCGGTGTCGCTGACCATCCTGGAGCCGAGGATTCAGACCGCCGATTTCACGAAAGTGATCAAGCAAGTGCTTGACTCGGACGGCAGCAGCGTCGTCACTACGACCCGCGGCCATGCCGGTTCCGTCAGCAGGGGCCTGGCGCCAAAGGCGGACGGCGGCAAAGCGTCCTATTTTAAATACCCAGTCGGCGGCGGCAATCCCACCCGCATCCAAAATGTCCAGGTGGTTCTGCCGGATGATTACGTCGAATACCAGATCACGGTCACCAATTCCGGCAATGCCCGCGCCTTTGATGTGAAAATCAGCGATATTCTGCCGCGCGTCGACGCTGTCACCTACGTCTCGGGAACCGGCGACTTCGCGGTTGGTGCCCTGCCATATCAATCCGGCACGACGAACAGCAAGCTGACGGTCGCCAGCAGCACCGTTACCGTCAACCCCGGAGGCATCAATTGCACCCGGCTGGACTTCACCATTGACATGCTGGAACCCAACCAGAGCGCTGTCATTCTCTACCGTGTGCGGGTCAACCAAGGACTCGGCGCCGGCAATTACATCGGGCTCAACGTGGCCAGCCTGGAAGATTATGGCACGCTGCCTGACGGCACCTTCACCGTCCAGGTCGGCAACCTCCTGCCCAATACCTCCGTGCATGACAACAGCCTTGAGCGCGATACCGCGTCCGATCCGCCGAGCTGCTACGCCAAGCTCGGTCCAATTGGCGACGACATCGGGGTTCAGTATCCCGAATTCACCGCCAAAATCTATCGTCACTACGATATTGAAGGGCGCGAGGTCAACACGGAAATACCAGCCACCACTTTGCGCATTGGCGAATTGCTCACCTACGAGTTGATAGCTACCTTGCCGCGCCATACGACCTTGTTTGACGGAGGCGCCTCGGACGACGCTTTGGCTTTCCGGCAGCTCCTCAACCCCGGCTACCATCTGATTCCCGGCACGGAAGTGCTGAGCAACGGCACCGGTGGCACCATCGATTTGACAGGCAAGCTGAAGGGCGGAGCAGCCCCGACACCCTATCCCCTCATCCCCAGCATCGATGTGCCTGATTCACGACAAGCGCCAACTTGGTATTTCACCGACATTGCCAATACCACCGGCTCGGCGCAGACCGCACGGCTGCGCTTCCAAGTCGAAATCCGCAACACGGACTATACGGGAGCTCCTTACTTCACGGATCAGACGAAGGAATACAGCCTTGAGGGGCGCTCTTTCCTCTACTGGAATACCATCGACGCTCCCGAGAAAAAGACGCTTGATATGTCAAACGACATCAATGTCGGTGATCATCCCTTCCTGCAAAACATGAATGTGCGCACCACCGTGCGGCAGCCCAATCTCCAGCTCTTCAAAACCTCCGTTCCCGAGCCTAACAGCATCGTCGGCGTCACTGCCGGCGTTGGCGACTTGATCAAGTACACCTTGACGATGCGCAACTGGAATAACGCCAGCGCCGGCGCCTATCAAGGCCAGTACACCGCCTACAACGCGAAGATCATCGATATCCTGCCCAAGGATTTCGCCCCCGTGCCCCCTGCCGCTCCACCGACGCTCACCGCAGCGGTGCACGCCATTGATGGCAACGGCGTCACCGGAGGTGTTGTGCGGAGCCTGGTGCTCAACGAGGACTATACCTACACCTATGATTTCGACACAGACAGCCGGACTGGCACCATTACCTTCACGGCTATCCGCGATTCAGGTCACAACAGCTACGACTCGCGGATCGAAGCCAACCAGGCCCTGGTCATCAGCTATGAAATGAGGGTCAATCCCGAGATCGGCACCCAGGGCAGCGGCGCCGGCCAACGCATCAACTACGCCATGCTGCAAGACTACTACAGCTTCCCGGAAGGCCTTAACGACCCCGACCGGAAGCATTACGGGCCTGAAGGGCCGCGGCGGGTTTCCTTGCTCACCGATACGCCCGTCATCATCAAAAGCTCTGACAATGCCGACGAGAGCGTGGTGCCTGGCGACATCGTTGAGTACACTATCGTGGCGCCCGCCCCGATCATTCGCGCCAATCTCTACGAAGTTCTGCTTTACGATATTATCCCCGATGGCTTCACCCTTGGCGGCAACGGCACCATTACCGGCATCGGCCCCGGCCCTGTCAGCCTGAATATCGGCGATGATCCCGGCCAGGTGCCGGGACCCGAAATCGTGGTCACTGGAGGACGCGGCAATGTCAAGATCACCGTCACCGGTCGCCGGGTTGATATCAACATTGATAAGATTGACGCCGAGGGCGGCGGCCATGACCAAGTCACCGTCACCCTGCGTTGCCTGGTCAAAGCCACCTTCAGCAACGACAAGCCCATCCCGCGGCTCCACCAATTCACTAATAACGCATCGCTGCTCTGGTACGATGACGACGCCAGTTTCCCCGACCGTGTCCGCTACGCAGTGGTTTCCAACAACGTCCTCCATTTCTTTAACGCCTCCGGCATCATCTTCGAACCGAGCCAGACCGGCACCGCACAGCCAGGAACCATACGCACCTATCGGCATATCCTGCGCAGTTTTGAGAAAAAACCAATTATTGTGCCCCTGACTTTCAGCTCGACCCAGGAGAACTGGATTTGGCAGCTCTTTATCGGCGACGGCAACGGCAACCTGGTCGGAGGTCCCTACAACAGCGTCCACCCGGTCAGTGTCCCTGCCGAGGGCATGGTCGAAGTCATCATGCGCGTCTTTGTCCCGACCGATATCACCAGCATGATCACCGATGTGCTGACCGTTACCGCCACCGGCGGCGAAAATATCAGCACCATCACCGACGTCACCGTCACCACGCCCGAACGCATCGCCGTCTTCAAGGACGTGAAAACTACAGGTGACTTCACCACCAGGCTCCAAATCCAGCCCAAAGCGGACAATGCGATCATCCAGCGCATCCGCTTCTTCAACAACGGTCCCGAGGACGTCAAGGAAGTCTATGTCTATGATTACATCCCCACTTTCAGCTCCTACATCGCCAACACCGCCGTCAATACGGCTGACTACGCCTTGCAATACAGCAAGGATGGCGGCGTCAACTGGATCGTCGGCGAACCGGCCGCCAACGGCGAGACCGTCGTCGATGGCAGAGTGCCCGCCGTGACCAACCTGCGCTGGTACTACAAGGGCGGCGGCGTGTTGACGCCAGGAGATGAGCATGTGATCACCTTCCAGATAAGGATTAAGTAGTTATGCCGAGCGTCGAAGATATCAAAAGCCGAATTCAGCCGCTGCCAAGGCGCCGACTCCATGTCGCGCTGGCCTTGGCGCTGCTGCTGTTCGGTGCGCTGGGCAGCGTTCTCCATGCTCAAGGCATGCTGCCACCCCTGTTCGGCACCATTGCCAAAGGGCTGATGCCCCCGGCCGGTACCATTATCCGCAACCATGCCATTATCCAGTTCCAACGCATGGACGATGAAGTCCCCGGTCGCATCTATGACGCACCCTCCAATGAAGTGCTGATCGAAATACTCCCCGTCTATAATATCGAAATATTGCCGGACGGGGACGCACCGGGTCATGGCAGCGGCGCTCCGCCCGGTCAATTGATCCGCACCGTGTCAACCACAGGGACGCCCACTACCCGGGTTGTGATCAACTATTCCTTGGTCTTTACCGGCAACGCCTCTGACAACGTCTTCATCATTCCGGACTTTGTCCGCGACGCCAGCGACTTTTTGCCTAAACTGCCCGATGGCGATACGGGCATGCTGGTGTTCAGCGATGTCGACGCCAACGGCGTGTATGACAGCGATGACGTCCAAATCGCCAGCTGGCGAGACGCCAACAGCAACGGCCAAATTGATGTCGGGGAAGTGCAGCTTACACCCCTGGGACGGCAATTTCCCCCCGGCACCATCTTCCCTCTCCTCCTGGCCTTCCGGGTTCCCGCCAATACTCCGGCCGGCGCCAATTGCTACGTCGGCATCAAGGGCAGGTCCATGGCTGATCCAACCGCAATAGACCCCCCATCGCCCACGTCAATCCAAAACATCGTCCAGGTGCAGGTTGTTGATGACGCAGTCGTGGCCTGTTCCAAGGACGCCAACGTCACTACCGCTGTGCCCGGCGATACCATCACCTACACCATCACCGCCAAAAACGTGGGCAAAGCTACTGCCAAGGGTTTCCCCGTGGTCATTGGTGGCGTCACCTACACGGGCATCGGGTTCGCTGACGTCCTCCCGACGCTCAGCACGGGTGACCCCTTGCCCATCAGCAATATGACCATCGTTTCACAACCTGCCGGGGTCAGCGGTACCTTCCATTATACCAACCAGACGGACTTCTCGCTGCCTGAGAATCACCCCTCCTGGAACTGGCATAACACCTACCAACCCGGCGATACGATGATCGCCTATATCACCAGCGACGGCACCAACCACTATAATCTACCCGTCGGCGAAAAAATCATTTTAAGTTTTGACGCCACGATTCCGACCGATACGCCGTTTGTAGACCGTTTCCCGCTGGTCAACGTCGCCCACTGCAGATATGACACCAACGGGCTAGGCATACAGACAGTCAAGTCCAATGAAGTCCCCGTCAATGTCGAGGGTACGGTCGGCGTCCTCATTCGCGACACGGACTTTGAAGCGTCCCGTCCGCCATTGACGCCGGCTGACGATGGCACGAATGACACCCAGACGGTTCAAGTCGCCCAGGCCGGCACCTTCGTCTATTTCACCAACCGCATCCTGAACACCGGCTCGGGGTTCAATAAATTCAATATCAGCTTGGATCCCACCAGCACCGTCAATCCCAACAACTGGACCGTGACCTTCTTTAAAAGCGATGGCGTCACTCCCATGCGCAGCAGCGGCGTTGGCGGCGCCTTGGATAGCGCCATTTTGGCGCCGGCCGGCGCAAACTTGGCTGCCCCACAGGCATATACGGATATCGTCCTGCGCGTCGAAATCCCGGAAGGCGCGAAGCCCACCGAAAGCAATCCCTATCCCTTTGAAGCCAAGTTTGTCGTGCATGCCTGCGCGGACTGTAATAACGCGATTTTCGACACCACCGTGAATGAGATTATCGCCGTCAGGAGCGCCGAGATGCGCCTGGACAACCACTATCCGGTGGGCAGCCAGACGCAGGACTCTACGATCCGGCGGCAGGCCGGCGATCCGGGCAAGTATGTGGATTTCCCGCTGATCGTGCAGAACCTGGCGCCTGCCGGCAGCGAAGTGGATGTCTATACCCTGAGCACTACGCTACTGCCCGAGGGTTGGAGCGTGACCTACTACCGCGACCTGAATCAAGACGGCGTACTGCAAGCCAACGAACTTTTGCCCGTGCTGCGCAGCGGCAACGTGGCACCGCAAGCAAAAGACTACCTTATCGCGAGAGTGGGGATATGTCCATACGCCGTTGCCGACGCAGATAAAAATAACGTCCAGGACGTGCATACCCTGCGCTTCCGCGCCACCTCGAGCAATCTGCCCAGCCTGTATAAGGAGCAGGATGACGAGGTCGTGGTCAACTGGCAGAACCGCTTCGAGTTGCAGCCTAACCGCCAGGGAACAATCGAACCCAACGGTGTGACCATCTATGAGCATACGGTGACGAATTATGGCGAAAGAGCCAATCGCTTCTACTTAACCTTAACGCAAGGCAATGCGAATTGGACCTATTTTCTGCTGCAAAAGGAAAGCGGCGAGGAACTGCCCAAGGCGATAGACCCCAGCGACGGGGTCAGCAAGCATTATATCGATCTGGGCAGGGCGGGCACCAGCACCGACAAGGGCAGCTTCCGTCTGAGAATCTACGCCCCAGGCGGCATCCCCCAGGGAACCATGGATTTGAGCAGCATATTAGTCACTGCCAATGACCCCGGGGAGGCGACGCCCATGCGTTTCCCGGGAACTCCCTTGCATGTCGCCACCGACGTCACCTTTGTCATCGCAGGAGACCTGGTGCTGACGAAAAGCGCCAACCCAGCGCCAGGCGCTGCCGTCTCGCCAGGGCAGTTAATCACCTATACGACGACCTTCTTCAACAAGAGCGCCGATGCCCTGGCGCACCTGACTATACAGGATCAGATTTCTCCCTATACTGCCTACATGCTGAAAAGCGCCAAGGTGGACCCGCTGCCAGACGGCTTGACCGCCGTAACTTTCGAAGTCTCCCGCAATGGCGGCATGTCCTGGACTGCCGATGCTGGCACTGGCAACGACCCGACTGTCACCAATGTCCGCGCCGTTTTTACCGGCGCTTTAGGCGGCGGCGCCGAAGGAAAATTCGTCTTCGAAGTCAAGGTGCGCTGAGAGCAAGCAAAGCGCGAAAAAAATATGCCAGCCCAAGGCAAGAGGTTTTCCAGACCACTTGCCTTGGGCTTTTTTTGAATGCTGAATGCTGAATGCTGAATGC
>Ga0123335_1002989_pt1 | contig 24299 bp, 19 predicted proteins | sample BiotimSIPDNA_2_FD_89707 | JGI IMG/M metagenome (GOLD analysis project Ga0123335, IMG submission 89707) | Anaerobic biogas reactor microbial communites from Washington, USA - Biogas_R2 time_0 SIP DNA | ecosystem: Engineered > Bioreactor > Anaerobic > Unclassified | place: Washington, USA...
AAGGTGGCCTGTTCGCCGGCCCCGGCCTGTAGCAGAAAAGAAAAATCCGGACGCGCCCTTTGTGACCGGCCAGCGGGTCATCGACACCCTGTTTCCTGTCCTCAAGGGCGGCACGGCGGCAGTGCCCGGCCCCTTTGGCGCGGGCAAAACCGTGGTGCAGCACCAGATTGCCAAATGGAGCAATGTGGATTTGGTGGTCTATGTGGGCTGCGGCGAGCGGGGCAATGAGATGACCGACGTGCTCATCGAGTTCCCCCAGATCATGGACCCGGGCACCGGGCGGTCCATCATGGAGCGCACCATCCTCATTGCCAACACCTCCAACATGCCCGTGGCAGCCCGTGAAGCCTCCATCTACACCGGCATCACCATTGCCGAATACTTCCGGGACATGGGGTATCATGTGGCGGTCATGGCGGATTCCACCTCCCGCTGGGCGGAAGCGCTGCGTGAAATGTCCGGACGGCTGGAGGAAATGCCCGGTGACGAGGGCTACCCCGCCTATCTGGGCAGCCGTATTTCCAACTACTATGAGCGGGCAGGCCAGGTGGTTGCCCTGGGCAGGGACGGCCGCACCGGCAGCATTACGGCTATAGGCGCCGTATCCCCTCCGGGCGGAGACATGGCGGAGCCTGTGACGCAAAACACCCTGCGGGTGGTCAAGGTGTTCTGGGGTCTGGATGCCACCCTGGCCCGGCAGCGCCATTTCCCGGCCATCCACTGGCTTACCTCCTATTCCCTGTATTCGGACCAGGTGCGAGCTGCTGTGGACAGGCAGTTGGGCATGCCCTGGAGCGAGATGGTGATGGAGGTTATGGAAATCCTCCACGATGAGGCCAGGCTGGAAGAAGTAGTCCGGCTGATTGGCATGGATTCCCTCTCCGACAAGGACCGTCTCAAGCTGGAGGCTGCCAAGTCCATCCGGGAAGACTACCTGCAGCAGAACTCCTTTGATGAAAACGACAGTCACTCCTCTTTGCTCAAGCAGGCCAAGATGCTGGAAAACATCCTCCTGTTCGCCCACCTGGCCGCCAAGGCCCGTGAGGCGGGCATCCGCTATCATCGCATCATGCGGGAAACAGAGGACATCCGGGACCGCATCGCCCGCAGCAAGTACATCCCCGAAGAGGAGCTCCACCGGATGGACGCCGTCAAGGAATCCATCCTTCAGATAATGAACGGGCTGATGGCCAAGGAGGCGGAAGCGGAATGATTAAGGCCTATCGCAGCATTCGGGAAGTGGTCGGCCCGCTGATGGCCGTGGACCATGTGTCCGGCGTCATGTATGACGAGCTGGTGGAAATCCACCTGCAAAACGGGGATGTCCGCCGGGGTCAGGTGCTGATGGTGGACGGAGACAGGGCCCTGGTGCAGATCTTTGAGGGCACCGGCGGCATCAACCTCCAGGAGAGCAGCGTCCGGTTTACCGGCCAGCCCATGATGCTCCCCGTATCCAGGGAGATGCTGGGCCGGGTTTTCGACGGCCTGGGCCGGCCCAAGGACGGCGAACCTCCCGTCATTGCCGAAAAGATGCTCAACATCAACGGCGAAGCCATCAACCCCATCGCCAGGGACTATCCCGACGAGTTTATCCAAACAGGCATCTCCTCCATTGACCAGCTCAACACGCTGGTGCGCGGGCAGAAGCTTCCCATCTTCTCCGCAGCGGGCCTGCCCCATCAGCAGCTGGCTGCCCAGATTGCCCGCCAGGCCAAGGTGCTGGGGGATGACAGCCAGTTTGCCGTGGTGTTCGCGGCCATCGGCATCCCCTTTGAAGACGCCTCCTTCTTTATGGAAAACTTCCGGGAAAGCGGTGCGCTGGCCCGTTCGGTGCTCTACTTGAACCTGGCCAGCGACCCGGCCATGGAGCGGATTGCAACCCCCAAGATGGCGCTCACCACGGCGGAATACCTGGCCTTTGAGCTGGACATGCACGTGCTGGTCATCATGACCGACATGACCAACTACTGCGAGGCCCTGCGGGAAATCTCCGCCGCCCGCCGGGAAGTGCCGGGCCGCCGGGGTTATCCCGGCTACCTGTACACCAACCTGTCCACCATCTATGAGCGGGCAGGCCGCATCAAGGGCAAGAAGGGCTCTGTAACCCAGATTCCGATTCTGACCATGCCTGAAGGAGATATCACCCACCCCATCCCCGATTTGACAGGCTACATCACCGAAGGCCAGATCATCCTCTCCCGGGACCTGCACGATGCGGGCATTGCGCCCCCCATTGATGTGCTGCCCTCCCTGTCACGCCTGAAGGACAAGGGCATCGGCAAGGGCAAGACCCGGGAAGACCACGCCCCCACCATGAATCAGCTGTTCAGCGCCTACGCCCAGGGCAAGAAAGCCACGGAACTGGCGGTGGTGCTGGGTGAGTCGGCCCTGTCCGAAGTGGACAAGAAGTTTGTGGCCTTTGCCCAGGAGTTTGAGAAATCCTATGTAAACCAGGGCTATGGGGTCAATCGCACCATCCAGGAAAGCCTGGACCTGGGCTGGAAACTGCTTGCCATGCTTCCCAGAGGCGAACTCAAGCGCATTCAGGAGGACATGCTCAGGCAGTATCTCCCCCAAGAGGAGGAAGGGGCATGGCAAGACTCAATGTAACGCCCACGCGCATGGAGCTTTCCCGGCTCAAGGACCGGCTGACCGTTTCCGTGCGCGGGCACAAGCTCCTCAAGGATAAGCAGGACGAGCTGGTGCGTCAGTTCATCGCTCTGGTGCATGAAAACCGCCGCCTGCGTGCCCTGGTGGAGGACGCGCTGGCACAGATCGCCCAGGAAAGCATCCTGGCAGGGAGCGCTCATTCCCAGGAAGAGATCAGCAACGCCTTCCTGTACCGGCAGAGCCCCTGGACCGTGGAAATCGCGGAAAAAAACCTGATGGGCTTTTCCGTTCCTTCCATGACCTCTGTAAAATCGGACGCTGTTGAGCGGGAGGGCCTGTGGGCCCCCAGCCCGCCCCTGTCCCAGGCAGCATTGCGCATGCAGGTGCTGGTTCCCAAACTGCTGGAGCTGGCTCAGGTGGAAAAAACCTGCATGCTGCTTTCCCAGGAGATTGAGAAGGTTCGCCGCCGGGTGAACGCCCTGGAGTACATGACCATCCCTCAGCTCAAGGAAACCATCCGCTACATCAAAATGAAGCTGGAGGATACCGAGCGGGAAGGCATCATCCGCATGATCAAGGGAAAAAGCGACAGCCAGTAGGCATCTGCCTCCTGGAGCATAAAAGGACACCGCTTCTGGTGCAGTATTGTTTCAGAAGCGGTGTCCTGTTGTTTTCCTGAAAGCATTGTATTTTCATCAGGCAGCTCATAAAGCCAGGAATGGAAACTGTGACTGTTAGCCTTGATGGCGAGGACAGGGTGTTTACATTTTCGCGAGATCGCTCTTCCCGCGCAGCATCATGGTCTGTGTCCATAAAAAGACGCCCACGCCCATGAAACAATCGCCGATGCTGACCACGCCGGGGATGCCCCACGCCAAGGGGATCGCGTCGCCAAGCCACCAAAGCGGCGCGTCCCAGCCGACCAGTTTGTATTCCAGAAGCTCACCGCTGGCCACCCTGGCCACAAATTCCTTCAGCGCCTCAATGTCAAGCGCAGCCGGGCTCACAGGCATCCTCATCTGGTGGAAGGCCATGGCGCACACGTTGAGTGCCGTGCCCGCGGCCAGGAGCCACAGGGCGCTCTCGTCCCGATTGAGCCACAGAAAAACAAACAGAAGGGCATATTCCACGCATACGGCCACCCAAAGCCAGCGCAGCGGATCGCCGGGGATCCATTCTCTCATCTGGCCAAAAGCCGCCTCCAGCAGGAAGGCGACGATTGGCCAACCAAGCCCGCGCAGCGGCTTTTGCATATACCCGCGCAGGCGACCTCCCCGCATGTAACCAATCAGCAGGGACAGGATCAGAAAGTAAACGAGCAGCATGCGGCTTCAGCCCTCTCTTTGCGGCGTCAGATGGCATCTTCGCGGATCAGTTTGACCATCACCTCCACGACGGCGGGGTCAAACTGCGTTCCGCTTCCCTTGCAGAGTTCCTCGATCGCCATGTCCACAGGGATGCCCTTGCGGTAGGGGCGTTCGCTCGTCATGGCGTCAAAGGCGTCGGCTACGCCCATGATGCGTGTGGCCAGAGAGCACTCGCCGATGGGCTTGCCGTTGGGGTAGCCGCTGCCGTCGTAGCGCTCGTGGTGGCTCTGGATAATCTCCACCACGCGCTCATCCAGCCCGACCTTCGCCACGATCTCCGTGCCGATGGTGGGATGCTGTTTCATAACCACCCATTCCTCGGCGGAGAGAGGGCCGTTCTTGTGCAGAATCTGGTCGCTCACGCCGATCTTGCCGATATCGTGCAGCAGCGCACCCTCGCGCAAAAGCGCGATATCCTTGTCCTTCATGCCCATCTGGCGGGCGATCTTCTCGGTGTAATCGGCCACGCGCGTGCTGTGGCCCTGCGTATAGGCGTCCCGCGCCTCGATGGCGGATATGAAGGCCGTAATGAGCTCGTCCTTATGCCGTGAGGTATCAAGGTACAGCTTCCACGCGTAGCGCGCCAGCATCAGTGGACAGATCAGGATAAGCGTCAACCAGCCGCCCATGGGCTGGGCAAGCACCAGCGCGATGATCAGCCCCAAGGGCATTGCCGCGATCACGTTGGTGCTGAGCCCCAGCAGAATCTTGAATGCCTCCCGCAGGCCCATGTCGCCGTTCAGGTAGAACATAAGCAGCAGGATGAGGTAATTGAGGAAGAACGCCAGCAGCGAGAACACCAGCGTGGGCAGCAGCACCATGGGGAACGACAGGTCGCCGGGCTGCCACGGCAGCAGGCGGCAGATCAGCCCCGGCACGAGGATGGCGATCATGATGTTGGCGGTGTTAAAGAAGGTCTTGACAGGGCTGATGTTATAGATACTGTGGACCGTGCCGTCTGATTGCCGCTCGAAGGTGATCAGCGAGCTGACAGCGTACACGACCATCGCCATCGCCGTGCCGTGCATCATAAAAGCGGACAGGATGGCAAGCACGGAAAGATCCAGTCCCTGATCCTTGCGGATGGTGATGGGGAAGGATCGGCAAAGCGCGCACAGCCCGATCAGAAAAAGAAGCTGCCAGCCATACACCCGGAAGGGAATGCCTTGGAGACTAACAAAATACTTCCAGCAGCATACAACCATTGCGAGCATGCCAAGGGCGGAAACGATCGCTATATAGATGCGCGCCCTTCTCGTCATAAACATCCTCTTTCTGCCGATGATACGTGATCGGGCCTTTATAGGAAAACAACCCGGCCAATCGAGGTTACCCCTTTATACTACTTCCAGGTCGCAAAGGCGCCAGCGGAAAGAAGGAAAGAAGCGATAGCCATCAGGGCCGCCATGATCTTAGCCTTTTTCATCGTGAATATAGCCTCCTGTACACAGGCTGTGCCATACGCTAACAGACACGCTATATTCCGCTTCGCTTGATGATTGGGCCGGGTTGTTTTCTTTCGTTGGGTAAGGGGGGGTCAGTCCTCCGCCACCACTTTGGCCAGGCAGCGGTTGAGCGCGTCCAGCGTGCTCTTGACAAAACCCATTGCGGGATCGTCCTCCTGGTGCGCCGCGCCGATCAGCAACTGCTCGCCGTGATCGCCCGCATATTCCAGCACGGTAACGGCGATAGGCACAGAGCCCACGGACGTGGCTTGCGCGGCTACGAGAGAGAAAATCCCGTCCCTGTTGAAAAACTGATGCACCGCGTTCAGCGTGGCCTGAACGATCGCGTGGACGCGACGCGAGGGCGTGTAGCGGCAGGAGTCCTCCCCCACCAGATCCCGGTCGTCGGCTCTCAGGTGAACGCTCACATGGTAGTTATCGGCCTCCACGCCGCTTTGCACGCCCATGCATTGCAGCCGAAACCCCGGCAGCGCTTCCGCGGGACACGGAGCGGAGGCGGCAAAGGGGTTCTCGCCCAGTTGTGCGATGCTGATGATCCTGTGATCCACCTGCAGATCAAAGGCCGCCAACAGCGCGGATTGTACATCGCGGCTGATCTGCTTGGGGTTACGCGCTCGGCTCGCCACGATATGGATCTCTCGCACCGCCTCGTCCTCGCCGGGCAGTACGGTTGCCGCGTAAACGCCGGGGAGCTTCGTCAGCAGGGAACGGTATTGGATCAACTGCGCCTGAGAACTCTCCGCTTGATCGATCATACGTAATCCTCGCTTTTCATCATATCGGTATGCTAGTAAGTATACAACGATTATGAGTTAGCCGCAACGCCTGTGTCGTCATTTTTCACTATCAATATAAATGCCTGAATACAAACCGGAAATCATTCGGTTAACAGGCCATAGTTGACTTTTGCTTTCTCATTGAAACAGGATCACTTTACAAGAAACATTTCAATCCACAGCGAAACAAAGTTGCTTTCTGTGTTTCAAACCTTGCGCTAAGCTTTCTTCCGGCCTGTCTTTCCCAAATAAGCCTCCTGTACGCTTGTATCTTGCAGGAGCGCCTCCCCTGTACCCTCCAGGGTAATCCGCCCTGTTTCCATCACATAGGCATAATGGGCGGTATGAAGGGCGGCGTTTGCGTTCTGTTCAATGAGCAAAATGGTAATGCCCTCTCCGCTCAGGCGCTTTATGATGGAAAAGATATCTTTGACAACCAGCGGCGCCAAGCCCAGGGAAGGCTCATCCATCATCATGATCCTGGGGCGGGTCATCAGGGCGCGGCCTACCGCCAGCATCTGCTGCTCGCCGCCGGATAGGGTTCCGGCCATCTGCCAGCTCCGTTCCTTAAGCCGTGGAAAAAGGGAGTAAACGTACTCCACGTCCTGCGCAATCTGCGCCGTATCCTTACGCATATACGCGCCGATTTTCAGGTTTTCAAGCACCGTCAAATTGGGGAATACCCGACGGCCTTCGGGAACTAATGCTATTCCCTGCTCCACGATTTTTTGCGTATCCTTGCCCGTTATGTCCTGCCCTTGATAAAAAACCGTGCCGCTTTTAACGGGGGTAATGCCCGTGATGGCCCGAAGAGCCGTGGACTTGCCCGCTCCATTTGCGCCGATAAGGGTCACAATCTGCCCCTCTTCCACGGAAAAGGAGATCCCCTTGAGGGCTTCAATGCCGCCGTAGCTGACCACCAAATCCTGCACTTGCAAAAGGCTCATTCCTCATCCACCCCCAAATATGCGGCAATTACATCCGGATTGCTCTGCACCTCCCGAGGCGTACCCTCGGCGATCAGCTTGCCAAAATCCAGGACGTAAATGCGATCACTGATATCCATGACCAGATTCATATGATGCTCGATCAGGAAGACCGTCAGGCTGAACTGTTCCTTGATCTGGCGGATAAAATCGCTTAAATCCTCCGTTTCCTGTGGATTCATGCCTGCGGCGGGTTCATCCAGAAGGAGGAGCCTGGGCTGGGTTGCCAGTGCACGGATGATTTCCAGATAACGCTGCTTGCCATAGGGCAAAGAGCTGGCGGGTTCATCTTTCACATCCGTCATATGCAGCATTTCCAGAAGATCAAGGGTTTCATGGCGGATCCGCTTTTCCTCCTGATGGTTGAGCATAAACGTAGCGCTGAGCATCCCGGCCTTCAGGCGCATGTGCTTGGCGATAAGCACATTTTCAAAGACAGTCAGATTCTTGAAAAGCCGGATATTTTGAAAGGTACGCGCTACGCCCATTTGCGTGATCTGATCCGGCGTGTGGGAGATGAGCTTTTCGTATTCTCCCAGCTGCGAGCCCGCGTACAGGCTGCGCATCTTTCCCGTGGGATGACCCTGCGCGATGGTTTTGCCCCGAAGCCGCACGCAGCCGTTGGTGGGTGCGTATACCCCCGAAACCACGTTGAAGACCGTTGTTTTCCCGGCGCCATTGGGGCCGATCAGGGCTACAATTTCATCCTTTTCAATGTGCATGGAAAAGCTGTCCACAGCCACCACGCCTCCAAACTGCATGGTTACATTTTCCAGCTCCAAAGCACGGTACTCCATTTTATTGCTCATGCTTTTTTCCTCCTGTTCGGAAGCCTTTTCAGTAAGCTCTTCCAGGTTTCCGGCAGAAGGAAGTTCCAGTTAAACTCCCGGGAACCCATGAGGCCTCTGCTGTAAAAAAGCACCACGACCATCAGCAAAAGGGAGAAGATTACCATGCGCAAACCGGTGCGGAAGAAGGGCACCTCCCAACCCCAAAGGGTGAGCGGCTGGTCGAAAAAGCGCAGCCACCACTCCTTGCTGGCGGTCATCAAAAATGCGCCAAGGATGCTGCCGGTCATGCTGCCGATTCCACCGATGACCACAATGAGCAAAATATCATAAGTGAGGCTGATAGAAAAGGTCTTGGCCTCGATGGAACGCATAAACATGGCCAGCATGCCGCCGGCGATGGCGGTGAAGAAGGAGGATGTTACAAAGCTCATTGCCTTGTGCTTGAGAAGGTTGATCCCCATGGCCTCAGCCGCCACCTCGTCCTCCCGTATGGCCTTAAACGCCCTGCCATAGCTGGAGCGAAGCAGCAATACCATAATGGCAATGCACACTGCGGCGATCAGAAAGGGAGAAAGGATGGAGGCAAAGCCGGGAATTTTATTCAGGCCGTAAGAGCCGTTGGTCACCGTGTCCAGCTGTGGGCTGGCAAGGATGGCGCGGATAATCTCCGAAAATCCCAGCGTGGCAATGGCCAGATAGTCACTTTTCAGCCGCAGTACGGGAAAGCCTATGAGCGCGGCAAAAGCCGCCGCTACCAGGCCGCCGATCAGCAGCGCCAGGTAGGGATAGGATGCGGCGACCCATGAGGGCGCGGTATCCAGCCATTGGCGGAAGGCCTTGATGGAGGGTGCGATGCCATTCATGTAATAAACGCCGTCCAGGTTTTTGGTGGGGATGGTCAAAAGGGCGGTGACATACGCGCCGATGGCCATAAAGCCCGCCTGCCCCAAAGAAAACAGACCCGTAAAGCCGTTGAGAAGGTTCATGGCGCATGCGACCACGGCCAGAATGACGCTTTTTTGCAGGATCGAAATCAGCATGCCGTGGTTGGCTTTGTTGGCCTCAAGGCTTGTGAGCCACGCAATCAAAAGGGTGGAGGCAATGAGGGTTGCAATCCATGGAATTCCTTTTTTCATATCGCGTCACACCTTATCTGTCGTTTTTTCGCCAAAGAGCCCGGTTGGCCGAAACAGGAGCATGATGATCAGCAGGAGGAAGGTGAAGGCATCCGAGAAGGTGGAATAGCCAAAAGCGACCAGCATCGTCTCGGAAAGGCCGATCAAAAACCCGCCCACCATCGCGCCGGGAACGCTTCCAATGCCGCCCAGCACGGCGGCCACAAAGCATTTGAGCCCGGGCAGCGTGCCGCTGAACGGGGTTACGGACATGCGATCCGTGAAATATAAAATGGATCCCACCGCTGCCAGCGTGGAGCCGATGGCAAAGGTTACGCTGATAACGGTATTGATGCGAATGCCCATGAGCTTGGCGGTTTCAAAGTCTTTGCTCACCGCCCGCATCGCCATGCCCACCTTGGTATGGTTGATGAGCAGCATCAAAAGCACCACCAGCACAACGGAGAGAATCGGCGTAATAAACGTAACCAGCGACGAGGAAAGCTCGCCTATGCGGAAAATATGCTTGAGAAAGGGAATCTCCGGGTATGCCCTGGGCAGGGCTGTAAACAGATAGGTAGCCAGGTTTTGCAGAAGGTAGCTTACACCGATTGCGGAAATCATGATGGACATGCGGGGCGCGTTCCGAAGGGGCTTGTAAGCCGCGCGTTCAATCCCCGCACCCAGAAGGAAGGTCAGCACAATGACAAGGGGAATCGCGATTTGCCAGGGAAAGCTGGCCAGGGCAAAGATCATGAAGTAACCGGCCATCATAAAGATATCGCCATGGGCGAAGTTAATCAGGCGCAGAATGCCATAGACCATGGTGTACCCAATGGCGATCAGCGCGTATGCGCCTCCCAGGGATATGCCCGTCAGGCAGTGCTGGAGAAATGTCGTCAGTGTCATAGGATTGCCTCCCAGGGTTCAGATAAGGGCAATAGTATTGGCATTTTGATTGCTGAATGAAGAAAAGGGGCGGAGATGAACCCCGCCCCTCCGCATTTTATAGATCTGAAAGCTTATTCCACTGTAACGGTCTTCAGGAAAACAAACTTGCCATCCTTGACGGTCTTGATGAAGGCCATATCCTTTTTGGCGTCGCCATTTTCATCAAAGGAGATCGCTCCGGTCACGCCCTCGATGGCGATGCCGGGCAAAACAGCCTGTATGTCCGCTCCCTTTGTGCTTGCGGCGGTCTCGATAGCCTTGAGGGCAACGAGGTAAGCATCATAGCCCAGCGCGGAAACCGCGGGGATTACATCGGGCTGGCCGATGGAAACCAGATATTCCTTGAAGCCGGGGATAAACTTGGCGGCTTCCTCGGTGGCGGGGTCGGCGTCATCAAAGAAGGTGGAGAGCACGATGCCTTCCGCGTCCGCGCCCGCGTTTTCGATGATGGTGCCGTTCTCCCAGGTGTCGCCGGCCATGATGGGCGCGGTAATTCCAAGCTCTCTGGCCTGCTTGATCAACAGCGGCGCAGTGGCAATGGAGGAGGGCGCGAAGATCACGCCGGGATTTGCGGCCTTGATATTGGTCAGGATGGCTTTAAAGTCCGTCTGGTTGGTTTGGAACTGCTCCTCAGAGACGATGGCCGCATCCCCCGCCAAAGCCTTGAAGGCTTTCAGGAAGAAGTTGCCAAGACCGGAGGAATAGTCGTCGCCAAGCTGGGTGATCACAGCCGCGGTGGTGGCTCCGCTTTGGAAAGCGTAGTTCGCCATGACCGTGCCCTGGAAAGGATCCAGGAAGCAAACACGGAAGTAATAGTCATTGCCCAAGGTCACCTGGGGATTGGTGCAGGAAGCGCCAATGGCGGGAACCTGCGCTTCGGCGAAGATTTCGCCTGCGGCGATCGACACGCCGGAGCCATAGGAGCCGAGAACCACAGAAACACCACTGGAGATAAGACTTTGAGCGGCGGTGACGGCTTCGGTCTTGTCGCTCTTGTTATCCGCTTCCACCAGCTCGACTTTATACTCCTCACCGCCAATGGTCACTGTGGGATAGACCTGGTTGGCATAGCGCATGCCATAGACCTCTTGGAGGCCACCGCCTCCGTTTTCACCGGTCTGTGGCTCGAAAACGCCGATTTTGATGACGTTTTCCGCCATGGCCAGCGCGGGAACCATGAGCAGTATGACAAGGAGTAGTGCAAGGAGTTTTTTCATGAGATTCGCCCCCCTGTTTTATTTGGTAAGAGAATAACCATATTATAAGGAATGCTATGAAAAATGCAAGATTTATGCCGTGAAAATGCAAGGTAAGAACAGGAACCTGCTAAGAAGATCAATCGCAGGATCATAGAAACAAAGGAGGGGGAGGACGAAGCAAAAGGCATTGCGAGAGGAGCGTGAGCATGATTGCATGATCCGGGTTTTCTGCGTTCGCAGGAGTTTTTTGCGCCGGTGAAGAACCTTGCTTCGATCTTGTGGGTTTCTTAAAAGAACCAGACCAATCCATTGGAACGAAAGAGGAGGAAACGAGGATGCGGGTGGCAATCTATGGCGCGGGATCGTTGGGAATTGTAATGGGCGCGTATCTGTCCAGGGCGGGTATACAGGCGGAGCTGATCAACCGCAATGAGGCCCAGGTGCAGGCGCTGCGGGAGAAAGGGGCCTGTGTCACCGGGGAGGCGTCTTTTTGCGCTCCCGTCAAGGCCCTCCTGCCTCATGAAATGGAGGGGGAATACCAGCTGATCCTGCTCATGACCAAGCAGCAGGACAATCCCCAGGTGGTCCGGTTCCTGGAGCCCCATCTGGCGCAGGACGGCGTTCTTTGCACCCTGCAAAACGGCCTGCCGGAGCCCGGCATCGCGGAGATTCTGGGGGAGGACCGGGTGCTGGGCTGCGCAGTGGAATGGGGCGCAACCCTGGAAGCCCCCGGTACATCCCGCTTGACCTCCTCGCCGGACAGCCTCTCCTTCAGCCTGGGAGCGCTGAGCCCGGCAGGGAGGCAGAAGATTCCCGCGGTGAAAGCCCTGATGGAAAAAATGTGTCCGGTAAGGGTGGAGGAGGACTTCCTGGGGGTGCGCTGGGCCAAACTGCTCATCAACGCCTCCTTCAGCGGCATGTCGGCGGTGCTGGGCTGCACCTTTGGTAAGGCGGCGGCGGACAAACGCTCCCGGGTGTACGTGCAGCGGATCATCAAGGAATGCATTGATGTGGCCCATGCCCGCGGGGTGGCCATCGCCCCGGTGCAGGAGAAGGATATCGTGAAGCTGCTGGACTACAAAGGGCCGGTAAAGAAAGCCCTGTCCTCCTTCATCATCCCCATCGCCATCAAAAAGCACAGGCTTCTGAAAGCCAGCATGCTCCAGGACCTGGAAAAGGGCAAGCTCACCGAGGTGGACGCCATCAACGGCGTGGTATCCGCTCAAGGCCGCGCGGCAGGGGTTCCCACCCCCGTGAACGACCGGGTGGCGGAGATCATCCACAGAATCGAGCGGGGGGAAGCAAGGCCCGGATTTGACAACCTGGCGCTAATGGTTGATTAATCATCGTATATCGGCGTATAATAAACCTGAATACTGATAAAGCGGGTGAAGCGATGGGGGACCCACACATCCGGGATTTTCAGAGCAAGCGCATTCATATGATCGGCGTGGGCGGCTCCAGCATGAGCGGCCTGGCGCAAATGCTCAAGGATAAGGGCTATCAGGTCAGCGGCTCCGACAATTTGGAAACATATACCACCCGGCATTTGCGGGAGGCGGGCATTCCTGTGGTGATCGGCCACTTGCCCGAGAATGTCCACGGGGCGGATCTGGTGGTCTACACCATCGCCATTTTGCCGGACAACCCCGAGCGGGTGGAACTGACGCGGCTGGGGATTCCCTGCCTGGAGCGGGCCACGCTGCTGGGCCAGCTGATGGAGGGCTATGAGGTGGCCATCGGCGTATGCGGGGCCCACGGCAAGACCTCCACCACTTCCATGCTCTCCCAGGTGCTCATGGAAACGGGCAAGGACCCCACCATTCACATCGGCGGCTCCCTGGATTTTATCGGGGGCAGCACCCGCATCGGCAAGAGCGGCACATTTTTGGCGGAGGCCTGCGAGTTCAATGCCAGCTTTCTGCACCTTAGGCCCACGGTGGCCATCGTGCTGAACATAGACGCGGATCATCTGGATTTCTACCGGGATATCGAGCATATCGAAGAGACCTTTGGCCATTTTCTGGGCCTGCTTCCTGCCCATGGCCTGGCCATCGGCTATGGGGATGACGAAAGGGTGGCCCGGCTGCTCAGCAAGGTCCATTGCGCCGCCACCACCTTTGGTTTTGGAGAGACCAACGACTGGCAGCCCGGCGGGCTTGCCTATGATGCCCTGGGCCGTGGCAGCTTTGACGTATGCTTCCGGGGCCAGGTGCTGGGCCATGTGGACCTTCAGGTGGCCGGCTTCTTCCATGTCATCAACGCGCTGGCCTGCCTGGCCTGCGCCTATTCCCAGCAGGCGGACATGGGCAAGGCCTGCCAGGCGCTGAGCAGCTTTGCCGGGGCCCACCGGCGCTTTGAGCACACCTCCACCATTGAAGGGGTGAAGCTGTACCATGACTATGGCCATAACCCTGCGGAGATGCGCAACATCCTCTCCGTGGCAGTCAAGCAGCCCCACAACCGCCTTTGGGCCGTGATGCAGCCCCATACCTACAGCCGGGTGAAGCGGCTTTTTGAGGATTACCTCACCTGCACCCGGGAGGCGGACATTACTTTGGTCACGGATATTTACGCCGCCAGGGAGAAGGACCCCGGCGACATCAAGGCCAGCCAGATTGTGAAAGGCATGCGGGCGAACGGGATTAATGCCGTGCACACGCCCAGCTTTGACGATACCGAGCGGTATCTGCGGGAGCATTGGCAGGAAGGGGACCTGGTGCTCACCATGGGCTGCGGAAACATCAACCAGCTCAACGACCAGATCTGGGAAAACCAGCAGAAAAACACCAAAGAGGTGTAAGCGTATTTTCCCTCCGGCCATCAGGGCAGCCAAAACAGCACACCGTGCATCCTTTGGGCTTGCGGAAACAGCAAGGCTTTTGCAAACAGGGCGGCCAACGGCCGCCCTGTGAATAAGATCAAAATTCAGGAGCGGGAAAGCATCTTCCGGGCCAGGATGCAAGCGCCCTCCAGGGCGTCGCCCCCGCCCGTAACCAGCACCAGCTCCGGCAGGCGGCGGTGAAGCAGGTCCATCAGCTCTCGCCTGAGAAACGCGCTGTTTTCAATCACGCCACCGGAGAGGGCCGCCCGGGGCGCTTCCAGCGGCATGCGGGCCACCACGCTTTCCAGCAGAGCGCACAACTCCCCTGCGGCTTTTTCCGCAATATCCAAGGCCAGGGGATCCCCCGCCTCGGCGGCTTGCAACACCAGCGCCGCCGAAGCGGCTACCTGGGCCTTTTGAAAATGATGATGAACCAGCGACACAATGGCGTCCCCCTGCTCCACACCGAAAATCGCGCATAGGGCCGGCAGCATGCCCGTGGGCAAGTCCCGCCCCTCGACGCTGCGCAGGGCCCGCTTCACGGCCTCCCAGCCAATCCAGCAGGCGGACCCCTCGTCGCTGATCATATAGCCCAAGCCGCCGGCCCGCAGGACTTCCCCGGCGGCATTTCTGGCAAGGGCCAAAGAGCCCGTGCCGCCGATGAGGCAATATCCCTGGGTGCTTTCCAGGCTGCCCACCAGCAGGATCTCCCCGTCGTTGCACAGCTTCACCGGGCATTGTAAATAGCTTTGGAAAAACGCTTCAAAGGGGCCCCGCTCCTTGGGCCGCCCCAAGCCCGCGGTGCCCAGGCATCCGCAGGCAAGCTCCCGGAGGGAAACCCCGGCCCTTTCGCAGCCCTGGGCGATCAACTGGCGCAGGTTGGCAAGCACCGTTTTCATCTCGGCGCCGTAGATATTGGTGCTGCCGCCCTCCCCCTGGTAAAGGATTTCCTTCCCCGGAAGGGCGAAGATTTTGATCCGGGAGCGGGTGCCGCCGCCGTCGATGCCAAAGCCGCAAGCGCTCATGCCTTTTCCGCCATTTCCGCAAGCCACTGCTCGCATACCATCAGGGTGCGGGGCAGGTGGAAAAAGCCCTTCCATTTGCCGCCCTTGAGTCCAAAGACCGGGTTGCCCTGGCGGTCCAGGTAGCCGTACCATTCCCCGTAGGCGTGGTCGGAAAAATGGGTGAAGGAGTACTCGTGCAGGCGAAGGAACCACTCCCAGTGCTCCTTGCGGCCCGTCAGCTTGTAGGCCAGCAAAAACGCGTTGATGGCCTCGGCATGGACCCACCAAAGCTTCATCTGGGACTCCAGCTTGTCCGTGGGATAGCCCATGTAGTCCTGGTAGTAATAAAGGCCGCCATACTGTTCGTCCCAGCCCCGCTTTGCGGGCCAGAGCATGATGTCCGCCACATCCTCCACCATGTCCTGCCGCCCCATTTCATGGGCGATATCCATGATGAACCAAAGGTTCTCCAGGGCGTGGCCGGGGTTAAGCAGCCGTCCCTCCATCACGTCAAACAGGTGGCCGCCATCCGGCAGCACTCGTTCAAAGACGCATTCCAGCTTCCGGTCCACATGGCGGTGAAAGAAAATCCCCAGGTTCTCCTCGATGATGGGGCCCAGCTCCTCCTGGGGCACCAGCCCCCGCAGCTCCCGGGCCATCATCATCTGGATCATGGGCATGGCCATGGCGCAAAGGTTGCGCGCTCCGGGCACAGCCTTGGTCCAGACTCCCTTGGGGTTATCCTTGCGGACCTGGATGCGGCGGTAAATCGCCAGGGCTTCCTCCAGGGCCTTCTCATCGCCGGATACCTTGCCGTACTCCGCAAGGGCCGTGCACATGAAGCAGTCGGAAAAGATGTTATAGGGCTGGGTCAAGGGGTTGCCGGCCCGGTCCATGGCAAAGTAAAAGTCGCCGTTTTCCGCCCGGCCATGGGCTCGCATGAAGTCCACCCCCAGCTTGGCCGCGTCAAGCCATTCCCGCCTGACGCCGTATTGGGAGCAGAGCTTGGAAAGCATCCAGATTTCACGGCCCTGGAGCCACGCGTACTTATCCGTGTCAAAAACTGTGCCATCCCGCTCCAGGAGGGTAAAGTAGCCACCTTGTTCCGTATCCAGGGAATGCTTCAGCCAAAAGGGCACCACATACTCAAAAAGCTCGGCGCGGTAGATATCGCGGTAGCGCGCAAACGTCTGCTTGTCCATGGAAAGACCTCCCTGCCCAGCGGCAGTGTGTTATTTGACCGCCCCCGCGGTCATACCCTTGATGAAGTATTTGGACATGAACAGGTACAGGATCAGCATGGGCACGATGGCGATGGACAGCCCTGTAAAGAGCAGGTCCCATTTGGTGTTGTGCTGGCCTATGAAGCTGGACAGGCCCACGGGCAGGGTTTTGAGCTTATCGCTTTGGATGAACACCAAGGGGAAGAAAAAATCGTTCCAGATGGGCACCGCGTTATAGATGACCACCAAAGCCACGGAGGGGGCCGCCACCGGCATGATGATCTGGCTGTAAATCCTCAAATCGCTGCATCCGTCGATCCTGGCGGCCTGTTCCAGGGCCAGGGGGATAGTGCGCATGAAGCCCGCCAGGATGAAGACCGTGGAGGGCAGGCCCATGGCGATGAAAATGAAGATTACCGAGAAGGGGCTATCCATGAGCCCCAAAGACCGGACGATCTGGAACAGGGGGATCACCGCCGCCTTTAAGGGCAGCATGATGCCGCTGAGGAACAGCATGTAAAGCAGGTTGCTGCCTTTGAAGGTGTAGCGGGCGATGCCAAAGGCGGCCATGGAGCCGAACAGCACCACGAATACCATGGCGCCGGCGGTAAACAGGAGGCTGTTGAGGAAATACCGGCCAAAGCCCTTATCCACCCAAATGGTGGCGTAGTTGGAGAAATCAAAGGCCTGGGGCAGGGAAAAGGGCGTCTGCATGATGGCCCGGGTGGGCTTGAAGGAGGACATGACCATGTTGAACAAGGGATACACGATGAGGAATACATACAGCGCCATCACCAGCTGCATCACAAGGATGAAGGCTTTTTTAGACGGGCTTGCGTGCCTGAGGCGCATACCGGTCATCATAATTCCACCTCCTTGGAAGACGTAAAGGTGATGGAGCCCAAAGACACAAAGAACGTCAGCAGGTAAATCACCACGGCGATGGCGGAGCCGATGCCGATTTCAGGCGCGCCGGAATCCACGGAGCCAAAGGCCGTGCGGTAAAACAGCGTGCCGATGGTATCGGTGGCGTAATTGGGCGGGCCGTCCAGCCCGGCCATGGTGTACACCTGCTCAAACACGTTCAGGCTGCCGATGATGGTTAGCACCGTGATGATGGTAATGGAGGGCACGATCAAAGGCAAGGTGATTTTGGAGAACATCTGCCATTCGTTCACCCCGTCCAGGTAGGCGGCCTCGGTGCATTCCTGGGGAACGTTGTCGATGGCAGTCATAAAAACCAGCGTGGGGAAACCCACCCAGCGCCAGATGTTGACGATGATGATGGTATAGGTGGCGATGGAGCCGTCCCCCAGCCAGGCCCGCTTCCATTCCTCCCGGCCCAGGGCTCCCAACAGGCTGTTGACCATGCCGTTGGGACGCAGGTACAGGCCCCACAAAAAGCCCACCGCGATAATGGAAAACAGCACCGGGATAAAAAAGACCCGGCGGTAAAACCCACTGCCCGCAATGCCCCGGCTGAGGGCGTAGCCCAGGAGAATGCCCAGGGCGTTTTGGATCAGCATGGTCATGGCGAACCATTTGAGGTTGTTGCCCAGGGCGTTCATAAAGCGCTGCTGGTAGGGATAGCCCGTAAAGAGGCGTTTGAAGTTTTCAAGGCCGGCAAACTCGCCCCGAATGAGTTGGTTCCATTGGAAAAAGCTATTGAACAAGGACATAAAAAGGGGCAGCAGAATAAACACGAATACGATCAGCGCGCCGGGGAGCACAAAAAAGGTGATCCATCCCGCCTTTTTCCAACCTTTTGCCATATCAACACCTCTTCTTTGGCAGCAGTGGGCGTTACACAAAGAGCGGGGGAAACCGGCGACGGCTTCCCCCGCATAATGCTGCGTCTTACTTCTGGAAGGGGGCGTAGTAGCTGGCGATGCCGTCTTGCACGCTTTGGCAGATCTCCTGGGCCGTCTTGTCGCCCACCATCAAGCTCTGGGCCTCGGCCTGGAACAGGGAGGAGCCTGTGGGCTGCTCGTAACGGAAGCCCACCAGGAAGAGGTAGGGCGTGTTGTTGGCTTGCAGTTCCAGCACCCGGGCGATGAAGGGATTGGCCGACACATCCACGCCGGGAACGGAGGAGACCATCTTCAGCTCATTCACCATGGACTCGCCGAATTCCTTGGTAGCCAGGAACCGGAGGAACTTCAGGGCGGCTTCCTGCTTTTTGGAGGAGGCGGCGATGGAGAAGTTCATATCCGCATAGACGGACACATAGGCGGGATTCTCGGCCTTTTCCCCGGGAACGGCGAAGATGTCGAAGTTCAGGTCGGGGTTCTCGCTGCCGAAGTAGCCCGCTTCATAGGAGCCGCCCACGAAGTGCGCGGACAGCTCGTTGATAAAGCTGGCCTGCATGTCCGTGTAGGCGACGCCTTCATACATGGAGGGCATGTAGGGGGTCAGGTCCTTGATCTTTTGCACCGCGTCCACGAAGATGGGATCCACAAAGGTGGTTTCCCCGGCCACGACCTTGTCGAAGAAATCGTTGCCGCCGTAGAAGGAGGGGCCCACGCCGCCGAAGAGGAACTCGCAGCACCAGCCTTCCTTGGTGCCGTTGGCCAGGGCTTCGTACCCGGCGGCCTTGCAGGCCTCAAGGTTCTGGAGGAACTCATCCCAGGTCTTGGGGATGCTCAGACCCAGTTCTTCGTAAACGTCCTTGTTGTAGTAGCACAGCATGGTCTGGCTCACGGCGGGCACGCCGTAGATCTTGCCGTCGGTGATGGAGGTGGCGCCCCGGCGGGTGGCGTCGGAGAAATCCGCCAATTCGGGCATCAGCTCATCCAGGGCCAGCATGTAGCCGGAATCCGCAAAGGTCTGCAATCCGCCGTAGGCGCGGCTCATGAACACGTCGGGCGCGCCGTCGCCCGCTGCCAGGGCCGCGGAAAGGATGGTGTTATACTCGGTGTTTTTGATGGCGTTTTGTACCACCTTCACATCCGGGTTGGCGGCCTCAAAAGCGGCAATGGTTTTGTTGTAGAAATCCACATCCTCGGGACGCCAGGTCCAGAATTGGATCTCGGTGACCTCCTGCGCAAAGGCCGGCGCGGCGGCGAGCCCCAGCAGGATGCAAACGGAAAGGATCATCCCCAAGAAACGTTTCATGATTCGTAATCTCCTTTCTATTGTACGGTTATCGGGTACGGCGTTAGGGATAGCATAGCAAACCCCTATACACCCGTCAAGGGGTTTGTGGGCATTTGATCGTAAAAATTTTCTAAAAATATTTTTTTCGAAACTCAAAATTCCATAAAAAATATGGAATTGTTCCTTATTATTCAAAATATTTATGTATATTTCGAACAATATTTATAAAACTATTGCCGTTTTAAAATTATATTTATGTAACAAACTTGAAAACGAGGTTTGAAAAATGTATAATAGTTTTATTCATTCATAGCCTTGGCGCTAGGGCCAAGCCCCAAGGGGGAGGGAGCAAATGGAAGACTGCATCGTGAAAATCAATCAGATCCTGGACCAGCTGGCCCCGGCGGAGAACCGGGTCGCCCACTACATGCTGGAAAACTCCCACGAGGTGATCGGCCAGACCATCGACCAGGTAGCCACGGCCTGCCAGACCTCCAAAACCACGGTGGTGCGGCTGTGCAAGCAGCTTGGGTATAAGGGGTACAAGGCGTTTTGCATCGCGCTGTCCACGGATCTGGCCTCGGGAGGGCAAAACCGCATCTCCTACCAGGACGTTTCCCCCACCGATGATCTTCACACCATTTGCCAGCACGTGTCCCGGCATAACCAGGCGGCCATTGCCGATACCATGCGCGTATTAAAGGAGGAGGATTTGGCCAGGGTGGTTGAAGCGGTGCACCGGGCCTCCCGGGTGGATTTTTACGGCGTGGGCAGCTCAGGCCTGGTGGCCTTGGACGCCCAGCAGAAGTTCCAGCGCCTGGGCAAGGAAACCCAGACCACCCTGGACCCCCATGTGCAGGTGGTGACGGCGGCACGCCTTTCCCCCGGGGATGTGGCGGTGCTTTTCTCCTACTCCGGGGAAACCACGGACATCATCGACACCCTGGAATCCGTGAAGCGGGCCGGGGCCACGGCGGTGGCCGTGACGCGCTTTGGGGGAAACCGCCTGAGCCGCTGCGCGGATATCTCCCTGTGCGTGGCCTCCTCTGAAATGCTGGTGCGCTCCGCCGCGGCCGCCTCCCGCACGGCGATGCTCCACATCGTGGATTTGATTTTCTTCGGCGTCGCCACCATGGGGTATGACACCTACAAGCCGTACCTGGACCGCACCCATTTGGAAGGGCGGGCCAAGCGGCGCGCTCAGAAGGAACGCCGCAGCCGGTAAAACAAAAGGAAAAGAGGATCACAGGATGGCCGTGACGGAAATGAACCCTTATTTAAGCCAACTATCCACCGAGCAGGTGAATCCCGCGAGCCTGGCGCTGGATACGATGCCGGGGGCGGAAATCGCCCGGCTGATGAACCGGCAGGACCAGCTCGTAGCCCAGGCCGTGGAGAGGGCTGTGCCCGTGATCGGTGAAGCCATTGACGCCATCGCCTCCCGGATGGAAAGGGGCGGCAGGCTTTTGTATATCGGCGCGGGCACCAGCGGGCGGCTGGGCGTGCTGGACGCGTCGGAATGCCCGCCCACCTTCGGCGTCTCCCCCAGCCTGGTGCAGGGCATCATCGCCGGGGGGGATTACGCGCTGCGAAACGCCGTGGAGGGCGCGGAGGATAACCGGGACATGGGCCGGGAGGATTTGATCTCCTGCGGCCTGTCATCCCTGGACAGCGTTGTGGCCATCAGTGCCAGCGGCTTTGCACCGTACTGCGCGGGCGCCTTGCTCTATGCCAAAGAGGTGGGGGCGCTGGCTATTTCCTTGGTCTGCAATGAGAACGCCCTTCTGTCCGCCCACGCGGACCTGGCTATTGAAGTGCCCACCGGGGCCGAGGTGCTGATGGGCTCCACCCGGTTGAAGGCGGGCACCGGCACCAAAATGGTGCTGAACATGCTCTCCACCGGGGTAATGGTACGTACGGGCCGGGTCTACCAAAACCTGATGGTGGACCTGAGCGTTTCCAACAGCAAATTGTCCGACCGGGCCGTGCGCATCCTCTGCCACGCCACAGGGCTTGCGCCCAGCGAGGCCGCGCCCTTACTGCAGGAGGCCGGGGGCAGCGTAAAAGCGGCCATTGTGATGAAGGTGACCGGCGTGTCCCTTTCCCAAGCGGAGGAAGTCCTTGGCAAAGCCAAGGGCTGGGTGTCCGCGGCCATCGGGGCGCTGGGCGTGGGGCGGTCCTGACCGGGGCTGTACCCCGGGCCCGTTAATCGCTCCAGAAGATGGAGGAGGTATTCTCGGTGACCTCCTGATCCCCGCTGCCCTGCACCGGAGCATAGCTGGCTGCCCCAGGGTTTCCTGCATCGCCCGATTCGCCTCCAAACAGAAAATCCGTAATTCGGTCCAGCACGCTGTTGCTCCCTGCCAGCTTCGCCTGGGCTACCTGAACGGCCTGCATGCCCTCCAGCACGATGCCGTTGTTCAGCAGTTCCGCATGGACGGGAATCACCCGGTAGGTGTACACCACTCCGGCCCTGGCCTTGGTATCCGTGTAATACAGGGTTTCCCCGGCAGTTCCGTACAGTTCGGTCAGTATGAAGCTCTCGCCTATGGCGTCCCGCTGGACGCGGTATACGGCAGTATCGGCAGGCTGGATGATCAGTAGGGGGAAGCCCTTGTCGCTGTGTCCAACGGTGAATTTGCTGGGGGTTTTGGGCGGCACCCACACATCGCTGTATTTGGTGGGATGGTTGTTGGCCGTAAAATACTCGGTGTAGCGGTAGCCCGCCGGGGTCAGATTCACGGCCAGCATGGGTTCGCCCCGCCATTTGATGGCCTGCTTGTCGATCTCCAGGGCCACGATCCCATCCGGCCTGGAAAACTGAGGCTTCTTTTTGCCGGAATACAGCTTTTGAAAATAGTTGCGGGCCATCAGTGCCGTGTTGTCCCCGCCGCTGACCCAGCTTTGCAGCTGATGCTTGCTGTCGGTCTGGTCAAAGCCCATCCAGAAAGCGCAGGAAATGTCCGTGTTGTAACAGCACATCCAGATGTCCCGGTTGCCCCCGCCGGAGATGTTGACCGTGCCGGTTTTCCCGGCCACCGGAGTGCCCGCCCCTGCCAGCTTGGCCCCGGTGCCGCTGGAAGTGACGCTGGACAGAAGGCTGGTCATCAGATAGGCGGATTGGGCCTTGAGCACGCGGGTTCCGGTGTCCCGCCGCTGGTAGAGCACCCGGCCCTGGCTGTCCGTTATCTTGGTGATGAAGTGGCTGCTGTTAAAGGTGCCGCCGTTGCCAAAGGGGGCGTAGGCAGCCGCCATCTGCACCGGGGACACGCCGTAGGTCAGGGCCCCCAGGGCCATGGACAGGTTGTCGTCCTTTGCATCCAGGGGGATGCCCACCTTTTGCACATAGTTTTTGCCGGCCTGGACCCCAATCTTGTCCAGCAGGGATACGGCGGCCACGTTCAGGCTGTTGGTAAGGGCCGTGCGGATGCTCACGTTGCCGTAATAGGCATAGCCGCTGTTGCGGGGCTTGTAACCGCGGAAATTGGTGGGCTCGTCCTTGAGTACGCTGGCGGTCATGTACCCGAACTGGTCGATGGCGGGGGCGTACACCATCAGGGGTTTGAAGGCGGAACCCGGCTGGCGGCGCAGCTGGGTGGCCCGGTTCAGGCCCCGGCGCACCTCGTATTTCCGTCCGCCTACGATGGCCAGCACGGCCCCAGTCTGGGTGTTCACCACAGCGGCGGCGCCCTGCACCAATGTGCCGTCCTTGGCCTTGGCGGGGAACACGTCCGTCTGGAACTGCTTGTCCAGCAGGTCCTGATGGGCGCGGGAGAGGGTGCTGTCGATGTGGAAGCCGCCGGTTAAAACCTGCTCGCTGGACAGGCCCAGCAGCTGCTCCGCCTCATCCAGCACCGCGTCCACAAACCAGCCGTAGGGGAGGTCCGGCGGGGGAGCCTCCGCCAGCACCAGCTCCCCTTTGACGGCTTCATCATGGGCTTCCTGGTCAATCATCCCCTGGGCCAGCATGGTGTCCAGGATGTAGGTCCGGCGGGAGCGGTTGTTCTCGGCGGAGATGTGGGGGGAGTAGTAGCTGGTGGCCTTGATGGAGGCAGCCAGAGAAGCAGCCTGGAGCAGGGTCAGATCCTTGGCATCCACACCGAAATAGGTTTCCGCCGCCGCCTGAATACCATAGGCGCCGTTGCCAAAATAGATGTAATTGAGATACATCTCCATGATTTGGTCTTTGGATAGCTGTTGTTCCATCATCAAAGCCAGGTAGATTTCCTCCAGCTTGCGGGCAACGGTTTTTTGCGTACTCAGATGGCTTTGGCGGATCAGCTGCATGGTGATGGTGCTGCCGCCCTGGGCATAGCTGCCCTGCTTGAGGTTGGCCACCACAGCCCCGGCAAAGCGGATCAGGTCGACTCCATGATGCTGGTAAAAGCGCAGGTCCTCCGCGGCCAGAAAGACATCCTGAATCTGCCGGGGGATGTCGCTGAGGGATACGGGCACACGGTTTTGGGAGCCTTTGATGGTGGTAACCAGGGTGCCGTTGTTGTCAAAAAGGCTGCCGGTTTTGGGAGCGGCGGTAATCTTGGTGAGGTCCACCCTTTGCCAGTGAGGCACGTCAAAATAAAAGAACGCACCCACCAGGGCCATCAGAAAGAGGCTTGCCATGGTGAGCAAGGTTTTGCGCAGGAGATGTCGCTTGGGTCTGCTCCGGCGATGCTTTTTACGCTTGGGCTTTTCCACTGCCGCGGCTTCCGTCCCTTGGGCGTCAGCTACGCTCTCCTCACCTGGAGGGATCAGGCCGGCATCCGCTTTGGCCCCGGCCAATGGGCTTTCCAGCAGCGCACCCTGGGACAGGGGGGGCTCCGCAGCCACCCTTTCCAGGGTGTCCTCCTTTTCAGGGTCTCCCAGGGTGGCGTCCGGGTCGCTTTCCTCCCCT